>BNJT01001524.1_pt1 | contig 158606 bp, 188 predicted proteins | sample 8540491 | NCBI WGS metagenome assembly BNJT01 (sample SAMD00202455, study PRJDB9452) | human saliva metagenome | host: Homo sapiens
GAGTTACGTATTGCTTATGAAAATTACAAACGCACCGACTATCCAAATCTCATCGATGCTCTGGGAATGAAATCACCTCTGACAATGTTGAAAACAACTTTGAATGTTTACTTTATTTTCTGTGTTTTGAAGGATTATTGAATTAGAAGTTAGAACAAATTTAGAGAAGAACGATTATATTTTCTCCCCAATTCATCACGTCGAAAGTTCGGTAATATAGTATTGATGAGTATATCAAACCTCCGCAGTTTAAACCAACCATATTTAGAACCATTTCATTTATATCTTAAAGATTCTAAATCATGAAGGTTAGAGACAAAAAGAGTATGAATATACTATGTAGTCACAGAAGAAACATAATATTATTCAAAAACACTATCAAATCTATTATCGTTAAATTACTTAGTATCGATAGAAGGTTCTGATATTTATTATAAATATAGATATATCGTTCCAACTCTGGGTCCATCTTTGCTTTGATTGATACTGAGAATGGATCCGTTCAAAAGGCTGCCCTAGACTATTGAAGAACTTAATCTACGTTATCAAATATTGAAAGAACCTAAAGAAGGCAATGTTTCTACTATATTTGATAATATCTTAGTCCGCATTCTATTATATTAATGTGCTGCAAGATACAGATGATGAAGTTATTTTTAAAAGATATTGTAGATGAATTATTAAAGAGCTTATCTTTCTGATGGTAAACATATCTAAAGAATAGGCTTTCAGTGAATTTGGAAGATCGTATTAAAGAATACAAAAGGTTTAGTTCCTGTGATACACTAGTAACTGCAAATGTAGTTTGCTAGTATCTTAAACTTGTATGCAGAAGATAATACTATCGGCAGACCCAAAGTCTTTCAACTTTCTATCACATCAACGAAGAGAGGTTTATCCATGAAATCAAAGGTATTGAAAGTGCAGATTATACTGATAAAGAGTTTCATCTTTATTTATCCTCACTATCTTACCTATTCTTTTATATGAGATACAAAACAGCAGAGGGTGCCCACAGCCCAGTGATCCTATAGCTATAGAAGTATTCGTTAAAAATCGAGATCAAAGAATCGATACTACTAGCTTTGCAGTGTGATGCTATCAGATTCTCTTCATATATCATTGGTCTAGTATGTGGTATTATTGAAAAATTAGGTAAATTTCTTAGCTAGCGCTGCCGATGAATATATGATTGCAGAAGAAAAGAAGAAGAAAGATGGACGCAATTGATCATGTCTCTAATGAGACTTCGTCTAATAAATGTGACTGGAAATGGCAGAAGAAGCTGCTGAGGATTATTTCTCTATCTGAAGCTATTATTCCTCTGCTAAATTTAATATTTGATCAAAGATACAATTATTAGATTCTGACTATTCCACTCTTTGGAATACTATGTCTGTATTTCGTATCCAGAACATCTCGACAGAGATATTCTATTATTAAATAGTGAACAAAATCAAAGAAAATGCTATCTCTAGTAAGGTGGATATGGGATCTCGCTGCTAATATCTCTAGTAATGACATACCGTAAATCGTCCTGGTGAGAACTGTCGTAAAAGTGAGACTTGATCCTCAGAATGCTTCCCGAAACTTCACGAAGCTACGCCCAATTAATGGAAGATATCATAGCTTTCATTGAACTCATATGACTCTGATTTTGATGATAGACTACGATGATGACGATCGGCGAAAGAAGAATTGCAACTCCTAAGCACACACAGAACTTAAAAGAAAAGGTTGAAGCAACTAAGAAAAGTCTTCTTAGCAGAATGGCTGATGTTCTGTTAGCTGGAAGTGGCGGTGCTGTTGAAAGGTAAACCTAAGCTTAAATCAGTCGGTAGTAGGTATCGATGTTTCAGCTAATTACTACTATGGGTGATGGAAGAAAAGATCTGCTCAATCTGAAAAGCAAAGATCTACCTACTCGAAATATCTTAATGGTAATTGGTGGCAGCTGGTTTAGCTATTACTACACCATACATCTTTGGTACTAGTATTAAGCAATTAATGCTATTAGCTACACTTCAAATACTTCCGTTGAAACTAAGAAGATTGTGAGAGACGAGTCGATGTAGAATTAGGTATTGTTGAAAGAAACTCATCACAGCTAGATCTTACTTAGAACATGACGAAAAGAAACTGTCTGCTTGAGAGAGTAAAATCAATCGTCAAATTGAACGTACTATGATAAAGAAATTGAAAAGGCTAAATCCAAGAAATAGGAGGAATCGCATGTTTGCATTTGATGGTGAATTTAGTTTATTTGATGAAGATGTGATCTTTAATAGCGAAGATATATCTCTTCATACGACTAACAACCGAGCGATACAAAAGAAAATAAAGTGGACAAAGCCTGGTAGTGGAATAATACCGACACAGAAGATGATGCTCCTGCTGACTATACTTTCGATGGTGGTGAGCCCTATACTTACGGTAGATGATGAGGGCAATCCAGATTATACAGAAGACAGAACCGGACTGCGATGAAGATCCGGTCATGATCCAGAAATGATCAACGACTAATGCTGATTCTGGAATACATTGATGATACCAACTACTTACGAAGTAAAGTCAGACATGATGGTGAAACATTGTACTTGATTCACGCTGATGCAGTAGCATCGACACTGATACTTGACAGAGAACTGGTGATGATTCTGATTCACCCGATCTAGTACTAAGAAGATCCTTCTGCAGCTGAAGGAGAACCAGGGGATGACACCGATGGAAATGCTGGTGACGAAGAAGCTGGAGACGTGACGCTGACAGATGATGATGCGTGGAGAAGATACCACTGGTGATACGCTTCAGGCGATGATACCGAAAGGCGGAATGGTAGAAATCTCTCAACTTCAAAATGACTTGTTCTCTAACCTTCTCTGATGAGCAAATGAAGCTGGGACTACAGTGTGTATTAAAGGAGCTCCCTTTGTTGATTTATATACTCAAACGCTTGATACATCCTAAACGGTCTCTTTGGTTAATCGATCTTCTGATAATGTCAGTAGCTAATCAATTATATTAATAGAAACTTTGTGCCCTAAAAGATATGATTGAGGATACTCTCAGTTTCTTTCTGTGCACTCGTCTCTATAGCTTGAAAAATCAGAGATTGTGTGTGCAAAGCTTGTTGCTATCTATTCTTTGGTTTATAAAATCGTAGAAAAGATTACAAAGCTGAAAGAAGAAAAATAGAAACTGTTTGGGGACAGAGGCAACCAGCTATATAAATAGAGTTCTTTGATGATAGTAGAGATGTGTGACAGATAGACACTGTGATGAAATTTAATATTCTCACATAAGGATGAATATTCCTAATGGCAATCTAGGCTCTACAGATAGCGCTAATAGAGATTCTTCGTGGTTACGAACAAGACTCATGCATGAAACTGCTGCTCGCTTTATTGAATTAGCACGTGCAGCTAAATCTAAGAATCGCGGATATCTTCAATAACCAACAGAATTCTTAACCACCAACCTTGTGTAAAGAAGATCTGAAATCTTTCTTCGTAAAATGAATCTTACGACGCAGAAGATCCTCGTTTCAAAGGCAACTCCGCTGCTCTTCGTTCACTTGGAAAACATGTGAAATGTTGTTCCGAAACGACATCGTACAAGCAGCTGTGCTGCACTGAATCCACTAACTTGGGTGCATTGTCTCAGTAATCGGTAGGGTAAGCGGCACTACCAATCCATAAAATATATGTCTTGATGGAACGCTGTTTATGTAGTCAAGTAATCGCCAAAGACGTTTCTTGTAGTCCCTAAATTCACTTTACTCATGGAAACTCGTAACTTAGTTGATACTAAAGGCAACAAAATCGATATGTATGCTGAACAAAACTTGACTCTAGAAAGCTATCGATGAATCTGTTCCCTACATTCGACAGTTATCAACTACTTTGCTCTGAACAAGAAGCTACTGACTTCGTTGCTGAAGTAGTTGCAGCTAATGTAATGACGCTTCCGTTCAATCCATTGCCAACCTTTCCATGTGCAGAGTTTTTGATGCGTTGTAGTTAAAAACGCATACGTAGAAAAGGAAATGGTTTGGGATGCCACTAACAAAAAGAAGTTCCTGCTGACAGCAGCTGGAAAGCTAACTCTGTATTGTTCAAAATTACATGCATTCTTCACTCCTGGTTATAGCGACCATGTACGTCAAATGCACGTGCATCATGATTTCTTCAAGAAAAATACTACTGATACAGTAACTGCTTCTCGGTACAATCTGGTTACTTGAATGAAAAGAACCGTATGTTGCTTCAATGTGGTCCATTGAAAGTTAAAGACAGCACTGAAGTACTATCTGACACTACTCTTTTCTTGGTAGAAGCACTTGTTGTTCGTGCTGTATTTTGATGTATCTTCCGCTGCATTTCCCCAACTGTTAAAGTTGAATGGTCCAGCTACACAGATATCTTCCAAATTCCAGAAGCTCCATACGTAATCTGTACCTATCACTCCAGAAGAAGTTTAAAGACGTTCAAGCTCTTTATGACGTAAAACCAAGTTACAAAACTTATGTCCATGATCCGTCTTGCCTTCTTCATTGGAAAGATGATTCCATCCGTGATGATCTTGATGCTTCTTACTTGGCTATGCCTGAATCCAAACAATACAAAAGGCATTCGACTTCACACCTCCAATTAACTTCACTGGTCTTCCAGTATATGAGGTAATACGCACCATGGATCGTTTGGAAACTATGGTTACTGAAATGCTCCAAGAATTGAACGATGAAAACTATGACTATCGCTATCTTCGGTCGTCTGACTTGATCCGTCGTATTGCTCCTCAACAATACACTTATCAAACAGCTTCCAACATCGGTCCTGTTGAATTAGACTACTCGCACTGTTGTTACCCGAACATCGTGATACAACTCATCTCCACTAACAAAATGCGTAACAACAATAACTTCGAGTATTGTTGATTCCTCGCAACCCATGTATTACTTACAAAGTGGTAGATTACCAAATGTACTCAACAGAAATCGTGATGCTCGTCAAACTGCATTACAGCTATGACTGCATCTGAACGTTGGTTATTCTCAATATCAACCCTGTTCAAGGACGTGTGCATATTATTATGAATCCTACTGGCTTACAACAACCCTGAAGACGACGTTAAAGACTTCATCGGTCAATGCTATGAACGATTGGGCACCTGCTAACCGTGCAGATTGATCTAGAATCGAAGTTAACGGGTGTAGTTGATCCAGCTACAGGTCACCTCCAAATTCCACCTATCAAAACTAACTAATTTCTAAGTGACTACTAATCGGGACTAGAGGATATGTGTTCCTCTAGTCCTCTTTATTCCTTGGGAGGGTGCAGAAATGCAAAAGACGATACCGCCTGTTCGTTAGCATTGGTGAGTTACGATACATATCCAATGCACTGAAGGTTGATCCTGATAATTCTGCGTTACTAGCCTCCATTGAGAGAATACTTTAACGATATTTCGATGATTCTCGAAAATGTGAAGACGTTATCTTTACTAATAATAACAGATACAAAATCTTCTTTTGGTCTAACGGTAATGCCGTGTTTATCGTAGACTCTCAGTCAGGTCGTCGATATAGTTTTAGTAATAGTGTCTCTCTGCTATATCCAAATATCTCGTGTTGAGATCGATTCTAAAGCTATTGATAATAATTACGCACAGGATTGAATAATATTGATGAAATTACTTCTATCTCATTGCATGAAGTAGCTTCTCTCTGGTATAATGGACTCCTAAGCTCGTGTCTACTTAATTGATTTGTGTTTAACTCAAAATAATACAAATATCGAGATTCTAATATATCTCTTATGTGGAGTTATTAGCTTATGGTCTAAAGAAGGATCCATAAATCAGCTTCCATTTTCTACGTTAAAGATATGGTGCTATTCAAGAATTTGATGATGCATTAGAATTGACCTGATTCTTAGAAAGTGCTATTACAAATGAGTTTTGCTATCTATATGATAAAGGCAAATGTAATGCAGCTATGGTTAATAAATGACTTCATGGCTATATAAGGATATCCTTAGTATACCGTATTCAGCTTTTATAGCACTACTTCAATAATCTTGTTGAAAGGCATCTGAATTGGAATAAGATGAGTTGAAGAATGTTGCTCGTCATTTAACTCGTATTGATACCTTTTCTAGATTCAAGAATCTGTATTCTTGCCGATACCCTGAGCAAGAAAGAGATATTGCTAAGTTAAATGAACGTAAATCTATTCGTTTCTTTGATACCCGTTGCGAAACAGTTGCTCGTAGAAACTGCAAAGAATATTAATGAAGCCCAAGACGCATTCCTTTCAAAAGTAATGGCAGAGTATGAGCCACATCGCATATCTCAGGAAACAACGAGCTTGATGCAGACAGCCAAGGATTTGGACAGATTGTATTGTCAGATGATGATCATCAGGACCTCCTTTATGCACACCAAGATCTTAATCTTTTATATACGAGAGAGTACCCATTGGGTACTCTCCTTTCTTTTCGTGTGATTGTTAAAATTAATATTTAATATAACAAACTAGTAAAAGCAATTATGTTACTAGCTTGTCATTGTATTTAGTTAAATTATATGTAGAGGCATATCATGGTACTAGGAGACACAACAATCGCGAATTAAGACCCACAGTATACTTTGGTTATAGCTTTACAACACACGTTCTGAGAGCTAAATCTGCACAAATGAACTTCTATGGAAGAATATCATTAAAACTTTCTATCGAACGTATGATAAAAGAACTCTCAACGACGTTATGTGTGCAGACATCTGACAGAAAATCCAGCATTATTATATTTGTAACCAAGTTTCTAGCTATTAGTACTGCTACGATCTTTCTGAAAGCATAGCATGTATGACCCAGGTAGAACAATACCTGCCTCGGCAGAATCGCACTGCATTGATTACTATCACCTTAGCTGCGATGACGATGTTTCTACTGCACTCACTAAGAACGGTTCTGAAACTCGGTGATGGATTTATCTATATTAAAGTCATTCTTTCCCGTAGTTGAGTTAGAAGTATAGATGGTAGTATCACAACACCTCGCTCTTCTACAGATATCAGTCAATTGATTTCTCCAATTGGATGACTATGTACATGCGCAAATGAACAATACTATTGCTCTTCTCTGCCACTGACAACTCAATAGAAACACCGACTCCAAATATAGCTCTGAAAGAAGCATTGCTATGGTCTCTTCCTATAGCAACAATAATGGTACGTTGGTGGCAAAGGTTCTGCAAGCCAAAAACAAACAGCTGGACGACTTAGTACGACGTTATGTAATAGACAAAGATATACTAAAGAAGATTACAATGGAGAGGTATACATGACGTCCGTGTTACTCTTCATATCAGTCGTTTCCAGGTAGGTACTATATGGACTACCATTATTAAACTACGTAACTAAAACCTCATTGAACCTGAAGAATACTGACTTTAGATCTAATACAGCGCGCGCAGTATCTCCATGAATGCTTTCAGACATAATTGGTGTTCACTGCACCGCTGAGAACCAAAGGTAGAGCTCACATCACTATCTTGAATAAGCTGTGAGCAGAGAGTATGACAATCCACTATCCGCATGCACGATACTACACAAAGATAGCTGGACGCACATATGCCGGAATCCACGCATGAAAGATCACTGCTGATGATGTATATGGAAAGAATTCATATTCTCCACAGGATCTATTACAAGCTATCAATATGGTATGCGTTGACATCACTCAAATCTAGAATCAAACATGTGACAACTTTGAAAACAAGTCATTATAGTTGAGGAAACATTCGAGGCTGATTGGAGCAGTTAGGAACGAAATGAATTATCTCGAAGATTCTACTCTACTTTACCAAACACTCAATAATATTCAAAGATTATGCTCTACTGGGTAAATACATTTATATCGTTAGAAGGCACTACAATCTAGGGTCCAAATTTTCTCCCAAGTCCAGTTGTAACTATATTGAGAAACAAAATGCAATACGGATGGTTGATATCTAGTTCCAATATCACTATTCCAGAAGTAAACTTGAGGATTATATTAATGAACACATAAGAATTAAAGTAGGTTTCTAACATGGTACTAAAAACGTCTTCGTGAAGTCCAATTAGAGTCTATTGAATCGTAGAGCGAAGTACGCTTTGGCCACTCTTATGGTCCATCTGGTTCCACCTACACCTCATCTCGTAAAGGTGATGATGTAAAAGGTTCTGCGTAGACTGCACTAGCATCGCAGATGGTCATAGTATTTTAGGAGCTGAGCTAAGTTCAATAAACCTATCGAAATGAGTATTCTAGATGATCTTAAAGATATTATCGCAATACTGTTAAAACAGTTGGTGATGGCACGATATGACGCTGTAATCCCTCCCATGAAATCTTCCGCATTGAACGAACTGACATAGTGACCACGCCAATTTCACCGAAAAGGCTGTAGTCGCTGGAACCACAGAAAGTAGCTAAAGACACTACTACTATTATCGAAAATAGTAAGAAAACTCACTACGATGAAATCTACCAAATTGCTTTTGACATCTACCGATGAGTAGCTGAAGAAGGAAGCTAACCTATTAGAGAAATCTACGAACAATTTGGTTCTGTAAAGTATATATCGACGTAGGTATTTCAATACTACTCACCACATGGTGAAAACTTATGAAGGTCTGACTGTTGACGATGGTGGTTATTTCAATCCATGCCTCCATAAACCGTCACCAGCAAAGACGCTGTTTCTGAAACTCAAAACTCTAATATTTACATTTTTGAAGACCCTATTGAGTAATATAACTACACGCTAATCTGCTACAAGATCGTAGAGCAAAATTTGATTGCTCCTTTAACTAAATACAATACTTTTGGTTCAAAGGCAACCAAGCGAAGTAGATGCTGTGACCATAATGAACTTACATATGCAACCGCAAACTTCATTACTCCTACATTTGCCCGATATTCGTTCTCCAAATGGAATAGCATCATCGCTGAGGATGAGTAGGTTCATAAAAATTGGAACAACGTGCTCCATTGACTATTATCACTGGCATGGACTGATGCAGACTCGTCTTGCTGACGAAGCTGCCATGACCGGTGCCAAAACAATCAAGAAATATGTAGATCCTGCAGTTCAAAAATCTGATGTAGAAAAGGCACTGGGTTCATATTGGATAATGGCTACCGAATTCGGTGGTAAAGCTGAAATTATTGCCGTTGATACTGAAACTACTGTTATTAACCCAGAATTGATGTCTGATACCGATGAAGAAGGTAAACGCGTATTCAGCAGTGAATATAATCAATCTTCTTGCTTTCTCGTAGCTCACCTAGCTCAATTGATACAGTAAAAGAATCTGCCACTCGCGGAAATGTACTTCGTCGCCGTATCTGGAATCTGAAAATGTAAATATGGTAGATTACTGAATCGGTGGTGTATCTTATACTCGACCGTGATGCATTAAAAGTATGCTGTAGAAGATGCTGTTCTAACTGTCGTCTCTGCCGCCAAAGAAGGTACGCTGTACAGCTGCTAACTGAAGGTCTTCAAAGTGCTGCTTTATGTAGTTGTCAGTTACTTCATCAAGCCCAATTAGAGAAGCTGTAAGTAATGCTGTATAGCAAAGCATATGCTAACACAGCGTTGCTCGTATCTATGTAGACCACATGTGGCAGTTGAAAGAGATGGAGCAAGATGATTTGGATTAAAACCTCATTGAACGCACAAACCCGCTGATGTAATCCGGTAATGATCGTCAGTATTATTCTCATCGTACAGATCCAACTATATTAGCGTTATTGCAGATATCGTAGGTCTGATGTTCAAAACAAATCAATTCTCGTGCCCAATCTCAGATATGAACATTAATAGCGTTGAATAGTAAAATAAATTATGTAGGGTGGAGGGATATGATTGTCCGCTGTCGAAACTACATCATATAATTATATACGACGTACTGCATTGCGTACTAACACCGCCACCAAACTAATTGAAATGGATGCTCGCCAAAGATATGAACGTATTCTGCTACGCGAGAAGGTGGTAGCTTTAAAGTTCATCATTATCACATCAGACGACAAAACGAGCACGTATTATATTCATATCAAAGTCCCACTGAAGTATTAGATAACTCTACTACGATGAGATTATAAAGTTCTAGGTCATACAGGTGCTGCAATCTTATCCGAACCCTCAATACTAACTATAATATTCGAAGTCTTTCTAATGACCCTGCTTTCTGCTATACATATGCCTGCGCATTTAATAAAGAAGGATGCTAATTAAAGACTGCTGATGACAGATTGGTCCAGACTTTAAAGAGTAGGTTTAGAGAATCAGGAAATCCTAAAGAAACTTTCGGGTTTTGTTATGTCTTTACTGCTTGCTTTTGCGGATAGAGCAGAAACCATTTGACGTCAGGGAGACAAAGCTAAGCCTTATGACAGCTAGACACTGCATCCCATAACATTATGAAGGCTGATTCTAAAGACAGCTGCTGTCAAGAGAAGCAGAACACTCAGAAAAACTGAGGAAGGCTACCAAAATGGAAACTCTCAAACCTCCCAGGAACACTTTCACTGAAGCGATCATGGCAGCTCAGCTATAGAGTTAGCTGGTAAAATGTAAAATGGGACTGTTAAAACTACCAAGACAGTATGTACAATCTAAGGATTCGAAAAGATAATATAGCTGTATATTATAGAAATGAAGAAGGTTATTTGGTCTTTCGTAACAACTCAAAATCTAATGCAGGGAGGAAGTTAAATGGCAGAATAACTAAAGAACGTTTTCTTTATTGATCTCGAGAAGTTTTGAGCCATTTGTCTAAGCGTAGATGACTGTCCCCAAACTCGAAGACTTTTATTTTTACAACCTCGTAAAGTGTTTAATTGAATCTGAAATCGATATCGTTAGGATCTAAGTGGCTGGGAAGATCATCATCCAATTGGCTTTCTATCTCGATGCATTGTAAGAAAATGCCACATGGTGAACTGTAGTAAAACCAAATGGCGTATGTATCCATCATTGGTTTCCGTGGATCATTGGTATTCATGACTTAACTATTTCGAAAAGCTTTTATGACACTGAACACACCAGTAGCAGATTTTTAGCTCAATTTTGAAAGGTATCTAGTAGATATCATCGCGAGGTTACAATGAAGGAGGCGTTAGTAGCCGATATTCAACGCTGCTTTCATCTCTAAGTGATAGCAATCCTGTACTCCATTGTGATATCCATAGATCTGTAAGCGGATATATTATACATAGCATTTAACGTATAAGAACAAGAATAACCAAGCGTCTAGAAATATAGAGATTATCAGTGCCTGCATTTTGTTTGAAATTTCTATCTGCACATATGAAACATTTGCCCTACCTTTATTCATTTCTGTATCTCACATCAATGATACTACACCAAGATATCTCAAAGACCATTGAGAGGCATCGACAACATCTATTTAGAAGTGAGACATACACATAAATGTCGATATATTTCAAATTATTTGAAACCATCTTGGACAAATGTAACAAAACAAGAAGGTAATCCAGTGCTATGGGATATGCAAGAAACTGAGCTCAGTAATCCTATTTTACGATGCAGGTAATGGAGAAACCAACAAAACATAAACAGTGCAACCATTCCAAAATATCTGTCACAGAAAATATCATCCTGCTCTAACTCCTTCTATTCAAAACGACTTTGAATAACAGTTCATGTCTAATGTATGAATGCTATTGCATCAGTATCTCTCCACTGTAGATGAAGATACGATACCCTGAAGCAGATAAAGTTCGCAGCTCACTCAGCTAAGATGAATGAATCAGCAGTTATTCAATCTACATTAAACCGTAATCAAACAACTCAAACGTATTGAAGCACTATATAGCGGTCCATTCTCTGAAGACGAAAATTAATTCTCATATGTATGAGCTTTGGTAAAGAAGGTAAGAAATATCAAAACCAATCTCCACTCAATCTGGTTTTCATCTATTCCCAAAAAGAGTCGAAAGATATCCACAGTGTTGCCGGGTTATATCTAGACAATATGTAATTATGCTATTAGGCTGCTAAGTGATGCTTATCTCAGCTGGTCAACTTTCGTCACCATCTACATCATTGTAGCAGAGAAAAGATTGTTAGTCGCAAGACTGCAAAATGCAGAAGATTCTTCTCAGACTCACCTCCGAAAACTATCCCAGATAGTTGGCAATGCCAATACTAAGATCCAAGAAGCAAAATCATCTTGAAACACCCTCAAAATCTTAGCCTCTGATTTAGCAGTCGATTGACTTCTATAATCAAGAGCTTAATGGAAATCAAATCCAATGTATTCCAGAAAGATTTGGAAGAGTTGCTCACATCATATTCTGTTAATGTAAGATTATTGAATCTCAGAGATCAACACAGTCTCGAGTTTTATTTACAAAAGGAGCGAGACTATGGAATATACAAGCAAGCATTAAATACTGTCTGATTGGAAACCTTTCCTGATGCCAAATCAGCATCAAATGGATGAAAGAAGTGGTTGTGATGTCGCTTCGGTGGGTGATAGTGCAAGAATACAGACCTCTAGACATTTATACTTATCACTAGAGATCTCTGTTGCAGTGAACACCTCCGTTGCATCACTGCTGGGCGGTCATGACAGTGGTGGACAGCTCAGTGACGCCATCGAGAACTTATGTAATAGTGCATGATACATCCGCTAGTATTACATGCCGATGTAAATCGAACAAAGAGATATCCAAGAATTCCAAGCATCGTCCAGACATAATAATAACTATTACCCAAATCAAAATTACCCTACATAATGCATAGCACACTTACAAACTAGAGAAAATTGAATATATTTCTAATCAAGCCCTGGAATAGACGTTTTCTTATGGTAGAAAGAATCACAAAACAATACTTCTGACGTAGAATTATTGGGTTATAATAAGATTAACGTTGAGAATCGATCGTGATCTAATCTCTGATTATGCTGCATTGCATTGTGCCATTTACATGCATGAATAGTTTTATTACATGGAAATCTGCGTAAGCAGACCCACCAGCCAGTTTAACTCTAGATACATGCAATACAATATTTCAATCTCTTTTTGAACTCAGGGAATAAGTAATATTGTGTCCATCCATAGTTAAAACATATTTGAATGAACCCATACATATTCGAGCAGGAGGGGGCTTTGATGATATTATCCGTTAAGTAGGCAATTATATGTGAGGCAAACACTCGAACAATAGATGCATATCCTCACAGCGGATTAGAAAGTTATTTTAGTAGTGTAATTACATATGTTTTGACTCATGATATCTATACTAATTTAATTTTAGACCGTAGTTTAGACAACGATTGCGGCAATGATTACGCTATATGAACTGTAAAAAGCTCGATGACTATAAATATACCAGTACTACCACACAGGAAACAGGCTTTGAAGGTGAGAGACCTTTGAGTCTCAGCTAATAAAATTCGTGAACAGTGTTTTGAAAGTATAGCAACCTTTGTTTATGAGAGGGAAGTACATTTATGAAATTCCAAAAAGAGCTGCTGGGGAGTGTCTGATTGACAATGACGTTATTGAGGAACTGAATTCGACTAAATACGGCGTATTTATCATCTTTCCTTCTCCATAGTCTATTTCTGCTAGAGACCTCTCTTCTATTCTTTGCTATCATCTCTTTATTGTAGTGGAAAGCTTAAATGATATGCCCAGTTATAATACCGTGTAGTCGCTGATATTTTTCTCTCATCGTCGTTTAAACTATAAAGGAAGAGATATGCTAAAAGAAAATTCTAAATAGACTCGTCACACAGCCACTATTGGCTATGTAACTTTATTTTCCTGAAGAATCACGAAATGAAAACATGCGCAACACTTAAGGAAACACATCTAGTTAGGAAATATCTACCAACAACCAAAAAGAGAAAAACTAGGGTTTATGGTACAATCTGAGTATAGACAGAGGAACCAATAAACTTGAATTGAGTTGCCCATTATTCATAATCACATTTGAAGGAATACGAGGGATCTATGTATATATCTATTCTAATGTACATCAATTATTTATAGATAATGGAGTTAAAAGAAGAGAGCTTATACTTCAGAGATACTAGTAAATAATATCCCAGCTGGAAAATAGTAATCCTAGCTAAATATATCTTCGAAGGAAAATATAGAAAAGCTGCTAGAATTATTAAACAAGCTAGACTACATGTAAAGTCTAAGTGAACTACTTTAGAATTCCATTAGTTCGATATTATAACGGTATCAATTTCCCCATTAGAAGAACTAAGAGATATTTGTAAAAAATATAGGAGAAAAAATGAAAACAGAATTTCTAAAAAGGAAAACAGTATTAGAAGTGTATGGTCTTGAAACTCTAATAGTTGCTTATATGATCTTAGATCAATTAATAACACTGATGTCGATTATTATCATTATGATTATAGTAATGGTGATTATAATTTTGACTAAAAATGGTTAATGGTAAGGGAAGAAGAATCAAGTTGACATTATTCGTACAAGTTCCAGATTATATAGCAGTGGTAGCAACTATTGTATATGAAAATCCATAAAGAGTGCACATTTGTAAGAAGAATAACTTACCGTTGAGAGATGAAATAAGTTAATGAATTATCATATACTATTAATAGCTGATGATCACGAATATCAGCCTAAATTATACAAATTATTTACACTTCGTTGAAATCGAAAGGAGTGCAGCCGATATCAGCACCTTTATCTTTTATTTATTTTGTAATAGTGTAGTTTTCGATATATTATAATAGTGAATAAAGAGTATTGTGTATTTATATTATTAATTATAAGAGTTTAAAAATGGAAAAAGTTTTATTAACAGGAGAAAATTTATATCAAGTTCTATAAGTATTTACACCGTCCAGAATAGTGCTCTCCGATTATTCTGTATGCTTTCACAATAAAGTCTGTTGACTGAGAAAGCTAGATATCATGGATCAGAGAACGATAGCGAGCTAGAATCTCTGTGATTAGATATACAATAGATGTCATTGGCTAGATGGAGTCTCTGAAAGAAAACGAGTCGAGTAGCCAAATTGGCTACTCAGCATCCTGTCTTTATCTTTACTATAGAGTGAAACCCGTGGCAAGGAGTCTCAATTATATGTTAGATTGTGATAATAAGCGGTTGATTTCGTTAGCAGCAGACAGAAGTCTCATCTTCAAGCTTTGTGAACTAGATCATCACGCTTATTAGCCTGATCTTGTAAAGTATCCAATGGTAATTCTAGTAGTAGCATAAGAAGTACTTAGCATTAGTAAAGTATTTCAAGTTATTATAAACAAATGTAGCGACATCAGAAGTTGCTAGGTTTTCAAATATTTCCATCCTAGATTTGTTCTATAGTCATTAGATTCTAGAATGTTTTGACTATGATACTGGAATAGACTTAGAGTTTCTAATTGGTTATTAGATAATCTGAAAGCTAATCTAATTTTATTAGAGCTTCAAATTTGAATATACCCAGCTTTATAAATACTAGCATGGTTAGAAAGCATTTGGTTCATCATAATATCTTCTACGTTCATTTGTGTAGTAAACATATCGAATGTACTAAAAGAACCCAGTACCAAACCCAAAGGAAGGATACATAGTGCTTAATAACTCTAGTCGATGTCCCCTACAGCCAATAATCTTTACAGATGAGCACGTTGTTTCATCGATAAGATAGTGGGTCCTTTATCGTTCTATCACCAGTTAGATAATATGTCATCTTATATGGGAAGTAAACGACTGAATGTATCCAAATGTTTCATTAGAGATTACTTCTTCCATCCATACATCTTTACCCATCTCATCAGGTAGGTTAAGTACACGAGTACCTAAACGACGTTCTATTTTATTCAATAGATTTGTAGTAGCATTCATCATTGCATACTTTCTTTATCACCTCAATTCTATGTGGTAAGTAAAATATAGAGTACCCAATATTGGGTACTCTAATTATATGTTTCTAGAAACGATCACAGAACTTATCGATCTTAGCATAACATAATCTTCAATAGGACAACGATAACATTGTAGTTTTTCGTTCACTAATTGAAGGTTATTACCCTTACAGGTAATATTGGGAAATTCCTTGATCAAAAGTCTTCACACATAGCGTTTAAGTTATAGATTCTTTCACTAATAACTTTTACGCACTTCATCGTTAATGATAGGCGAGACAGCAGATTCAACCATTGCTGTTACCAGACTCAACACCTTTTACGTTGCATGTCTTCATTCATATTAGTCGACTTAAGATCATCCATAGAATGCAGATTCAGTTACACGTGATCTGTATAAGCATCTGGATAAGATGGGAAGTATAGCACGGTCATAACAAATAGACGCAAGTTAGCAACTTGATTACGACCACCATTGTTTTTAATGGAACCAGATAGATCTTTGAAAGAAGGATGAGTATTGACCATCTTTCAAGTCTTCGTTAAAAGCTACGACCCAGTTCATTATTAGTACCACGGAAATGAGCTTTACTAAAAGTCCTTCCATCCAGAGTTTAGTAAAACCATACTTGTTCCTAAAAGTACCATCTACTTTTTGTTGACGAGATAGATTCAAATCTAATGGATGATCAGCTTCACCTTTTGAGTTACCGTAGTAACCAATTCACGAATACGATCACTATAGATTTTCACTATGCAAGTCTTCAGTAGAATAGAAACGGCGGTTACGGTTTTCTTTCTCACCAACTTGGAGAACGCCTTCAGCAGTAACAAAACCGTTTCTTCCTACATTTACAGTTTCACAAGAAACAACTTTTTCTGCAGCTTCATTAATGACAAACACTACAGGTTTTTCATTATTCTAGCCTCTGAAATAATTATTTACGAGTAAATTCTTTTAGATTCATCGATAACTTTAATAGAGTTTTCTTCTTTGGGTTCTTCTACCAAGTCTTTAACTTCAGTAACAACTGGAGTTTTCTTTTGGAGCTGTTTCTGCTTTCTACAATCTTTGGATAGTAGATTTAGATTCAGCTCTACTGCAGAGTTATTCCATTAGGACCTACAGGTAGAGATTTTGAACTAGGAAGTTCTTCTTTTATCATCGTCATCGAGAATCAGGAAACATCGTCATCCCATCGAGGTCTTTACCATAGTTATCAAGCCCAGTTGAACTACTGTACCATCATCAAGAACTTCTCGAACTAGGATGCGTTGTTGCAAAGCATTTGCGGATAGTACTGTATCAATTCGATACCATTAGCTGGTAGTCCGCTAAAATTAATACCATCAATATATGCAGGTTGAGCTGCATAGACATTTACTGTTTTGAATCATAGTGTAATCCTCCTAGAAATATTACTATTTACCGACTTTCCCATATCTTCGATGAGAAGGGTCTAAGTCATAATCCCAGAAGGAATCTTTGAAGATATTATCAGGAACAGTGTCTTCTTTCTTTTGAAGCTATCGTCGAAGTTCTTTTCATCAGCAACTCACTTGAGGACCTTTTGTAAAGCTGAATTCAACATCGTCAGCATTGATACAGCACCATCGAAAGTATTCATAGTATCAACTTTATCTAAGTCCATTTCTTGACAAAACTTGTGAGCTGTTCAACGAAATTCAATTTCATGGATTCGTCCATCTTGAAAACCTTTCAGATATCATCATCGTCATCTCATGATCGTCATCAGGAATCATCGTCATCGTCGTCGAGTCTTCATGATCATCGTCATCGTCGTGATCTTCATCATCACGGTCATCTTCTACATGATCGATCATCAGAATCGATAGTGATGCGTTCTTCTAATTCTCATCAGAATCATCATCGTCGTGGTAAAGCTTTTACGATCTCCTTCGAATGTTGAGCATCATCACCCATCAATAGCATTATCGTCAATGATCTACAAGATCTTCATCTTCCTCTTGTTTTTGGAGTACCAGGAACAGAGGTTTTGGATTAGTTTCACCAGCTGAGCTTTGATCTGTTTGACCAGCTTGAGGTTTGGAAACCTACTTTACCAGATTGAGTTGGTTGAGGAGTAGATTTTCATCAAAACCAAAGAGATAGCATCGATATCATCTTCAGATTCATTGAAGTTAATACCAGTGTCGAAAGTCAGCAGCGTTTACATATCCAATTCCGGATTCTCAGATTCGAAGAAGTATCGACAGAGTTCCAAGCACCAGAAATAACAAGACCTTGGCGTTTTACCAAAACGTCCTTTAAAGTCTTTAGTTCGGATGTAAATACGACAGCTGTGTTTAGAAGCTTCGTCTTTAATTTATCACCAACTAGATTAGCTAACTCGAAATAATCAGTCATGCTTCATCACTGATATAGATACCATCTACTGGATTCAGCCCAGACCATAACCCTTTTTACGGTTGCATCTGGTTTTGGATTTGATGGGTACAAACGTAATTGACAAACTTTAACAGATTTACCATCTTTAATGAACTTACGTTCATCTTCTTTAGTCAATCAGCAACAACGTCGCCTTTTCTTTACCAAATATAGCACGAACTGTGCTTTGTACTTTAGCAGCTATTGCTTTTAATAGCTTTAGCACAGAGATTTTTCATCATGCAGCTTTTTACTCAAGCTTTTTCAGCAAGAGATTCGTTGAAGGATTCTTCTGGAATCATAAATGATTTCTTGTTCTTCGTCGAAAGATTCTTGTTCTTCGTCGAAAATAATATCTAATGCTTCCATTACAGGAATTCCATTAAGGAGAGCTTCTACTTCTTCACGAGCAAGAATACCATCTCTAATTGCATCGTCAGTATTCTTTCGATTTCTTTATCAGCTTTTTCAGCTTCTTCAACAACTTCGTCGAAATAGAAATTTTACCAGAAGACATGTCCTACATCGCTGTCAGTAATCAAAACCAGCACCGATAGCAGTATTTACAATTTCGTTAATTTCCATCATCAGTAGCGATATCTACAGGATCAACTATGTCTAAAAGCAGCTGCTTCTACTGGAGTCGAATTCCAACCTTGATCAATGATATGATCAATAGAGGTTCCACTTTCGATGATGGATTCAACATCATCAGAAATTCGTCATATATCGAATACCTCCTTAAATTATAGAGGATGTCCAGAATGAGAAAAGTATTGGACTATAAGCACCACTACTATCCCCAATCTATTTGTTTACTGTTTTGGAATACCAGAATCCTCTTTTAATGGTTTCTTTCAATTTTTTACCAGCATCAGTAGGTTCTTCTACTACAGGTTGTTCTTTATTATCTTTCAAAGCCAGAGAGATCTACCAGGCAATATCTCTACCAGTCTTCACAACATTAGAACCTTTTCAATAACATCTGGAATACCATCTCATCCCAAGTCGATGAATAAACCAGCAATAGAATGTTACTGCAGCGATAGTGAAGAACCAATACAACAGCATATGAAATTAGAGATGCAGATAAACTCTGAGTTCCATGTTCAAAAGAAAATATACCAACGCTCCATACCAAGTAAAGGATCAATACTAATAGTAAAACCGATATAGAAGCAGAGATAAGAATAAGAGGTTTCTAAGATTCTTAATCTTTTCTAAAATACCAGGAAGACCATTCCTTTAAAATCCATTAAACTTTTTCTAGCATGCGAAAATATCTCCTAGAATAAAATTAAAGGATACGATAAGCACCTGATGTAAGAGCAAAAGCTACACACTGCAAGTTTATTTGCTGGGTTAGCAGTTGCTTCAGCTTTTAGCTGCTTCTAGTAGTTTCTTCACTTTAGCTTTAGCTTCACTTGCTTAGCAGCAGCTTTATCTGCTTCGGATGCATGTCATCTCTCTAAGTTCTTCCACTTTAGCCTGAGCTTTTTCCTAAGTTTTCATGCAGTTTCTACTCTCAGCTTTAGCTTCTTCGCTTTCTAATGCAGCTCATCAGCAGAAGGTTGTTTTTCTTCATGTTTACCTTCTTCAGCATGAGCTGCATGATCTCGAGATGACCAGCAGGACCTGGAGTTTCAGTGTGTGTTTCACCACAGCTGGAGCACCTTCTGTGAGTTTCGTTGTACCGTGACCTTCTTCACTACAGTTGAGACTGCAGGTGCTGGAGGAACAGGTTGAGTTTCAGCACCACCTGTAGAGAGAGCAGGTTTATGACCTTTCATCTTCTTTAGGTTGGAGTTGGATGAGTTTCTGGCACCACCTGTAGTGGGACTTTCAACCACACGCAGAACCAGGTACTCACTGGGCTTGGTGTGTGACTTCACCATCTTCATGAGTACCTTCAGCAGATTTTTAGTTTTTCTCTCAGTCATCAACTTTAGCTTTCAGCTTAGTTAATCTCAATCAGCAGCTTCTGTCTTCTTCAGATGGAGATTCACCAAGGGCTGCAATTTTTCATTAGCTGCAACCAATGCTTTTTCAGCTCTTTTAATTCAGCTTAGTTTTTCTTTGCTATCCAAGATAGATTAGTTTCTTCACTAGAATGAAGAACTGTAGTTTCTGTGTAGGCATTGTTTACCTCCATTTAAAAATTACAATAATTTAGAATATTCTGTGTAGACCACTAGGGAATAATTCATCCATGATTTCAGAAGAGCCTGGAGTTTCCATCAATACATCAGAGGAGAATAACTTACAGATTCTGCAGCCCTCGATAGTATCACGTTATCCATCTCATCTAGAGATCTTCTAAAACAGCAGAAGAATATCTTCACTTTTAAAGGTGTCTCTCTGTCAAATAATTATTCAAATGTTTTCCAGTTCTCTAGTTTCCAAACACATTAACGCCCTTAGTAGCAGTGCTTAATACAACATTATTGATGCGGTCTCAGTAGCAAAGAATCTTTGGACTGAACAGTATTGCACGAAGAAGGGAGCATCACTTGCATCTGAAGAACGATTAACTGCCCAGCTTCTTGAGCAGAAACCATAGCTGCCAAAATTACTAAAAGTGTATCTAACCATATATAGATTAAAATAGAAAGGTAGGTATAGCTCTTTTACAAGATTGAAAGCAAATATACCGTACAGATTTATCATCTCTGGTGTAGTAATACCACCATTAAGATAAGTATGAATGAGTTTATAGGCATTTCTCTTTATCAAGACTATTGATAACCATACAATCACATTCGCACTTATTAGGACCCTTTATTACCTTCCAATGGATTCATACCAGGAATGTAAGATTCATTAAATCTGTATCAAAAGTAATCTAATGGTTCTGCGTAAGGACCACCTATATAGTAACCATCATCATCACGAACTGTTACTTGATAATATGGTTCAATACGCTGAGATAATAAAGACATAGGATCTTGTATGCTAGTATACCATAAGCTTTAGTAAAGTAAGCTTAGCTTTTAGGATCTTCAAACTTACGGAAGATAGTATGCTCATAGTCCATATTCATATAAAGAGGTTCTACTGCTGGTTGTTGTATGTTGATATACTGATATCCATTGTAATTTCTAACAATTTATTTTCGAATTGCAAAATTTATCAAGTACGGATCGTGAAAAACGTACCATACATACTATATTCAAACACAAATGTTTGAGCAGACTCTTGAAGAACATCTCTGTAGAACTTTTGTAGCATATCAATAAAGTTCAGAATATTGATTAGATAGATTATAGCCAGAGAATCTACTACAAACATTCGGATTCATACCAGTAGCATCATCAATACCAATTAGAAGAACCAGTAGTACCAAGACCTACAGCATCCGCGAGTCTATACATATGACTCGAATAACTTGAGGGCATGATATTATCGCCAAGTTTCGAGTTTATATTCAATTTGTGGTAATTATTACCGTTTGATGTATCTCATGTTATCTTTACCACTCTGAACTCACAATGTCTTCTTAGTCATTAAGTGGTCAATGGTAAACGATTCTTGAGAAAGGAATTAAAAAGTATTCGAGGAGAACAGCTCGCCTTCAATAGGGTCAGCTCTGTTCGAATTCACCAAATATCGATATTTAATTGATTTTCACCCATACCATAGAACAGATCATTGATTTTATCAAATCTTAAGCTAGAGGCATCACCAATCGTATTATATGTATTTTCCAAACTGTTCATCTAATGTGTTAAAACTGTTTGTTTTATAATATAGAGACATAACAGTTGTCATAGACCTGATCAGTAAAGAAAGTATAAGGATTATCAGTAACCCTATTAATCATAGAATTAGTAGTACTACTGATAATAGATTAGTGTAGATGTATTGGTATTATTCCGAATTACGTTGTGGTCACCAAACTACTAGTAGAAGTATTTGCTGAATCGCCCATTTATCTCCTCCAAATAAAAATTAAAGACGAGCTAATGCATCATTACACTTTTAGCTAGCGGTTTAATGCTTGGCGAGATGGACCAGAATTCCATTCTATAAGAACTACATACGTCTAAGTAAATAGCACTGAATCATTCGATCATCGAAAGATTCTGCATCTACATAGAACAAGTAAGGATAACCTACAGCTTGTACAGCATCTTCGAACATTTCAACGATCAAAACCAGGACCATATTGTACAGCACGAGACCAAACAACGTCCTTCTATAACTTCGAATGTCAATATGGAAACCATTAGCAACAAGATCTTCTACAGCTGGATCATAGTGAGATATTTGACAAAGTCAGCTGAGATTGTAGCAAAGTCATCCAAAATTACATTAGCTGGGTCAGCTAACTTCAAGACCAAGCTACACCATCGAATTCATAAGAACCGATTTCCTTATTGATCTAAGTTATCAGCAAACCAACAACCTTCTTTACGAAGCCAATTGATATATCGTTGAACTGTACCAGGATTAGAAGCTAATTGATAAGCACCATGCAACTTTTCCCGCCGTAGTCATCTACACCGCTGGAAATAGCACCCCAGTTACCGTTACTTTCGTATACAGAGGATAATTCACCTAGCATATATTTTTCACATCCTTTCGTGAGTAATACAATAAGAATTCAACCTATAATAAGGTTTATTGATATGTTTTTAAAACAGCTTGCTTGGCTGGAGAATCAAACATAATTATAATGTTAGAGGTATAGATAATGCTCTAATTTTATATCTTTAACATTGTTTGCCGTTGTTTTTCACATAGAAAATCCTACCTAAGAAAAATGAGACTAAACCCGTACACCAATATTGGGTCATGATGAAGTCTGTCGCAAAATTTACTTAATCGTTATCATATCCATGGATAGCAATACGGTTAGCTAACATACATTGGAACTTCTCATCAGGAGATTTGCCAGGTTCTCCAACAATTTTCCATCCAAGATAGTTACACCAGTCCATATATCTATTAATATGACGGTTATCATAGAATGCCCATAGTGTATTCCAAAGGTTGTGACCTTTTTCATATACCAAGTATCCATGTTTACCAGGTCCTTGAAACTTTCTTCCAAATATATACCAACTTAGTTGGGCATACTTACAGAGAAGAAATAATATGCAAATCCATACGCATTATTTCTATATAACCAACAAACCGCGATATAAGCAACGTTTAATTCTTACAGAATAGGAATATTAGGATTGATTACTTTAGATACAAACTTCTTACGGTTAAAGTCTCCTTCTTCAAGAAGCACTTCATCTTGTTTGAAGTATTTATCATAATCATACTTTTGAGACTCAACCATATCTTTCAACATAGTCTTTGTTATCTAAAAGTACTCATCCCATGTTTGCCAACAATGTAAGAAACCATGAGTTCGCCTTCTTCATCGCAAATAATACAACTAACCAGTTAGTTAGGTAGCAGAGAAGAGTACATAGGATTTGACCAATTAGCGTACAGAAATATTTCATATCTTTTAGTCCTCCTTTCTTATTGATTTAATTATATGTCAATAAGATCTGGAGTAGCCTTATTGATGTCATTACCGAATCTAAACTTAAGAGTACCACCCGTGGTAATTCAGAAATGTTCATCAATCATTAGAAGATATTTCTGATATTGATTTACTTGATAATAGGATAAGACATAGTATCTGTATTCACTATCAAACCAATACTTTAGAATGGAAGTTCTGTGATTCTGATAATAGCTGCAGAGATCCATCATTTTGGCTTAAGAAAATCTGTACAGCAGTGATACCACCAGGGATATTGAGCTCAAAGCTTTGAGAAAGGAATGTTTTAGAACCATCATTAGACTTATACTTAGTCCATTTAAGCCTCCTGTGGGGATCTCTTTAGTAACAACCTTAAGTTGCATATTATCCTTAATATCAAAGGTATAAGGGAAGATCTTTGTATTATATAATTTCCATTTAATCCTCCTATTGAACTACAATGACTTTAGATTTATCTATATTAGCTCCTCTGCAGTGTGTATCAATATCTACAGGTAAGTTTTAACATAACTGAGCTGAGTTTAGTACAGTTAAGGAACATGCCGTTATAATAAATACAGTTCTTAAAGTCCAATACACCTGTTATTGTTGTATGAGAGACCGACAATTGGCGAACATAAATGACCTTAGCACCCACTTACGTAGTAATGCCCAATTGGAATGGGTCTAATGAAGTTAATAAACTACGGGTGTTAAACATCGTTTGCTGTGTTGATTACTTTACTAGTATTCCATTTACTTGCATCTATAGACCTTGTAATTTCTGACAACTGTAAAGATACCTGACTTGTATATGTTACTTTAGTATTCCATTTATACTTACACGTCCTAAAAGTTAATCCAGTGCAGTCACATATTTTGCCATTTCAGTTACATTACCGGTATTCCATTGCTTACATCTAAAGAGTTAATGATTTACATATATAAAACTGTAGCTGACTTATGTTGTTACGTTACCAGTATTCCATTGCTTACATCTAAAGGTAATAATGATTTACAGTTAAAAACATATTGTTGACTGTATTGGTTACGTTACTAATGTCCCATGAAGAAGTATTGACAGATTCAAGAGTCGTAGCGACACAATGAGAAAGCGCAGAAGTGTATTTACACTGCAATGTAGTAAGTACACCCCTTCAAGGTATATGGTTTAATACCAGTTTGTGTTTCTATTGGTTTGAGAAGTCTGCTATAGTACCATTCTTAGGCTCGCTAGGCCTTAGAATCTGGTTATGTAAATCATCGCCGTATATCATCTTCTTAAAATTCTAATGTGGGTTTGCCATCATCGCCATATTATGTATTTGAGAAAGTGCTTCTATCTATATCTGGATGAGAAGCAAAATATTCATCAGCACAGGTTTCTGATATTAGAATTAACTTTAATAATATCATCCATAGAGTATCCAGTCCAGATAATACTCCCTTATTTTCATGTAGAGTTTTATTAGATATCTCTAGAATAACATCAGGAGTGATGGCTACTAAAATTGCTATTTAATTTAGAAATAGTTCTTCTTCTAGAGATCACTAGAATGCTAGTTTCTTAATTACCATAATAGAGCAGCCCTCTAATAGCAATACAATGATTTCTAAGAGACTCTCATGTGCTTTAGAAGCTTCGTTTTGATTAATGATTTCAATTCATTTAAAAGTCAGTTGATGTTATCAAGACCATTGTCCAATATATATATTTTCCAGGATCCGGATTCTGAAGCTGGTGTGTGTTTTGTAATTTAAAATCGTTATATCTACGTTTTAAGAAAGTACAACCTTCAAACATGGAATCGAAAGTTTTGTTTATAAATGCTTTAGCTTCTGTGAGTGAGATCTCCCAATGCATAACCTTGTGCACAGCTTAATCCACTACCAATAGAAATCAACCATATATATAGCAACTACAGTTGTGGTGCATCAACTTTAAACATGTTTTTGGGTGCAGAAGCACCACGAGCAAAATAAAAATTTCCTTAGTTGCAGTAGTTGTTTGTTTCGTCAGCGAATGATTTGTGAAAATCGACATATTTTAAAGAACTACATCCTTTCGAAACAAAACTTTCACCAGATATTATAATCACCACCTGCATTGATCTAGGAACTTTAACTTCTAGATTAAGCACAATCTTTAAACATATTTTTGTTGTATTTATGGCAACAGCTGTATTAGAGTGTAGTCATTATCATAATGACATACATCTTTCTGCTACATCATCGTCATCTAACTTTCTAATTGTCTGATAGTTAGGAATATTCTTTAAAGCGAAGTTTTCCGAAATAGTCTAATCCTAATTGTACTGAAATCTTTTTATCTGTATTTAAAATGAAAAGTATCGTGGAGGTTGCACTCCACCAGGAGTTTCTGTAGCAATAATAGTTTTACCTTTACTACCAGCACTAGCAAATACTTTTATTTTAATCTTGCTAAATTAGTTCTATTAAAGGTACTATTCTTGATTAGGAGGTTGACACATTCTTTAATCCTCCTTCCATAATTAGAATAAAAATCCCAGGAATGTCATCATTAGACTCTTTGGAGATTCTTTCAGTGTCGATCATTATATCTATTAATGCTTTTTAGAATAGCACCTAGACCAAATATAAGTTTATTTAATACATGTACGCACCACTACGTTGTTACGCAACTGTCACTTGTGTTCTATTGATATATATTGCTCAAACTCACTCTCCACTAGATCCAATTGAGTCTTCTTCAATAGCTTTGGTTCTTACGTTGCTTCGTCTAGCCAGCTTCTTCCAGCTCTCTAGCATGTGCCTGCTCCATCAAGGTATTCTTCACTTCTGTGAGATTGATTTTGGAGCTTGATGATTGGAGCTCATTGCGTTTCCCGTTGAGTTGTTCGATTTTGTCAGCTCTTCGTGAAGTTGATTCAAGATTGCTGTTGATTGTAAGCTATCTTGGCTGAGTCAATTAAAGTCTGTAATCGTTCTTGAGCTCTTTGAGAAAGTCGTTAATTCGTTTCTTGCTTCGATTGAGTTCTCTTCCAGTTGTTGATTGGTATTCTTTCATTACGTTCGAATTCCGTAGAGAGGCTCTTTGAATTTGTGTTGAGCTCCGCGAGAGATCTGTTTGCATCTTCAAGGTTTGCCGGAATTAACATTTGAATTGGGTTCTTTTGAATATCTGATTGACTCTCTGATTTTACTTGGAGTCTGTTGGCTCGGAGTTTGGGTCCGAGAAGCAAGACTTTGTCGAAAGAGTACAATGGCAACAATGTGATGCTGATAGAACAGATTTTAAATAATATGCTCTGTTATTTTCATTTATTTTTACCTCCTAAGGTCCTGAGAGTTTCTCTAATTTATTTGTCATAAAGAAAATTCTCCTTAAAGAAATTAGAGAGAAGGTTATAAAAGCCTTCTCTCTGTGATTAATAGCTACGATAACCTTGCGGTTTATCTATTTTAGCAGCTGCACAGAATGTGATATTAATATCTGTGGGTAGGTTCTGCCTTTAACCATAGTAAACAGAGCAAACCTTAGAGAACATGTCTTTATAATTGGTACATGCTCTAAGATCTAGTGTACCAGTGCGTTGTGAAGTGAAGTTTCTCATTCTGGGCGAGACATATTTTTCCATGATTAGTAACCCTTCTTGTATCCCAATTAGAGACATCTAGAGTTACTAGTTTGTGCAATTACTAAACTTATGAGGAATCCATATTTGATACGACTAGATACATTCAATTTAGATACTGTATTCAATGATGTAAGAGATCTACAATTATTAAACATGTATTGCATATTTGTTTACACTACTAGTATTCCACTTAAGTTATATCTATTGATGAAAGGTTTGTACAGCTACTAAATAAATACGTGACGTATCGGTAACATTACTAGTAGTTTTCCATTTTGGATACCTCCAGTAGAGTCAATGAACTACAGAGTGTAGGCCAGCTGTCATTGTATTGACATTAGATACATTTCCAATCAGATTCTACATCCAACGAGTGATGAATTACAATTGCAGAGGGCTTGATATATCAGTGAGTGCTGGAGCCCATTCCATTGGAGATACATCTAATGAGGTTAAACCACTACAGCCATAGAAAATAGAGAACCCATTTCGGTAACATTGTCATTCATTTTAGATACATCCAATGAGGGTTCGACCACTACACCCATAAAACATGTGATGCATCGGTGGCAGGAGACATATTCAGTTAGAGTATATCCAATGACGAGGATGCAATAATCAAATACTACACAACTCATATTTGTTGCTTTACTTACGTCGTAGATACATCTAATATGATTTAAAGTTTATAATTAAAGTACAGTGCTGAGACTTAAAATTGGTGACACCTTACTAGTATTCCATTTGTCGTATCTGGGGATGTGAGACAGTGATGCTCTATGGCGTAGCTCTTATCTGTTACTTTACTCGTCTCACTTGCAGCCATCTAGCGATGATAATTTAGAACAATTATAAAATAATCTCTCCAGTGTTGTACGTGCTCATATCATTTTGATGTATCGATGGTGTAATGTTGCCACATTCAGAAAATGCTTCTGCAATAATCATGACTACATTTTGGTGTAAATACTACTTCTTTCCAGGTGCTGTAATTGAACCACGTTTGAGTTTCTGTTGGTTTGCAGAGAGCCTACTGTAAGTACTTTTCTTCTTGGGATTTGTAGAATATGCTTGGCATCTGGATCCTAGTCATCACCATAGATCATCTTCTTGAAATTCTAATATTAGGTTTACCATCATCGCCAATATGCTTTAGGTATATTTATACTAGGATGAGCTGCAAAGTATTCATCAGCATAAGTTTTAGTATTTATTTCTTTTACGGTAGTCTTAGCGAGATAAAGTCTATCCATAAGTTTTCTCATCTATGGATTAGCTGGAGGTTTAGCGTCCGAAATGATATTTATATCTTTCTTAGATAAAGACAGAGTCTCAATCTTCTCAGCTATCACTAGGAGAATCACTAGATTTTAGAATTTCCATTTTATCATTTCTCCTTTCATTAAAGATACTACAATAACTTTGGGATTTATCTATTAAAAACGGCATTGCAGAATGTATCAATATCTACAGGTAAGTTTTACTTTAACAGAAGTGAGATTGTTACAACGAAAGAATGTACCATAATATTCAGTACAATTCTTAAAGTCTAATACGCCTGTTATTGTAGTAAGAGCTACAGTTAAAGAACATTCTATCCATACCTGTAACTACTAGTATCCCATCCAGTTATATCTACTGAATGTAATGAACCACAACCAAGAACACCACTTATATCAGTTACATTACTAGTATTCCATTTACTTACATCTATAGACCGTAATGCACCACAGATGCTAAACATACTTGCCATATCTGTTACTTTGGATGTATCCATTTACCCACATCTACAGAAGCTAATAAATTGCAATGACTAAATGTATTTGACATATTCGTTACATTACTTGTATCCCAGTTAGAGACATTGATTTGCTTTTAGACCAGAATTATTAAAAGCAAGGAATAAACTAGTTACACTAGACATAGCCGGGCCAAATGTAGAGCCCATCAAAAGAATCACCTTCGATAGCCCTAAAAACTGCACTATTAGCATTCTTAACTAATCCAGTATTAAAAGATTTTATCAATCTTCTTCTTATCTGCTTCTTTTTATTCTATTATCCGCTAAGCGTAATCTATCTAAAACTCATCGCAGTTGTTTCCATAAGAATTCAGGTTCAGAAATAATATACCCGCAGTTGTTACATTGAGTTTATTATTTATTATTTCATCCTTTTATTCTTGTTCCTGGATCAATGGATGATGGTTTTCGAATAATAATTTACCTGTGAATAATTTCCTGTATCAACAGGAGCTTCTAGAGTTACAGTAGAGAATTCTTTGGAACTCCGGAAAGTAGTAGTATATCTAGTTCCATCATATACTGCAGTTATAGGTTGGAATTTAGAAGATCTAATATGCAAGTCAATCCAGCTTGTCTAGGTACAGGAATATTAATAGTATTTGCTGTAATAGGAATTCTATAAGTGGGACTCTCTAATCTATCAATAATATAAGCTGGAGCTTTAATATCTTTCCAGCAAATGTGGAGTGATTTGTAAATTAGTATTGGGGAATTATAAACCCAGATAGTACTGTTTTTATTAAGACCATCATACATACTATATCTCTGTCTTACGATACCTATCGTCCCACTTATCGACCAATCCAAGCTTTTGTAGGATCTTCAGATATAATATTAATAGATTTAACTTCGGTAAATGATACTGCATCACCATCGTATGGGGATGTATCAATATCGTTAGTTACATATTTAAATATGTTGATAGGGACGAAGTATAGAGTTTCATCACCAGATATATATTTTTACTGTATCTGAGTAAAATGAATGTCTTATTCCGTTTATTACTCTGATTATATATCAACACCGGTAGCAACGTCATTGATCACACTATAATCATCATCATAATACAACGTTGAAACGCACTAGAACCATAAGGGATTCTTTTCACCATTTTCGTACCCATGACCGGTTTCATCTATAGCAATAATTCTACTATAAAATATCCTCTACATTATGTGCTGTGAATAAGTATGTTTTAGGAGTAGGGTTAGATACAGTAATATTATTAGTTGCACCTACAGTGAATGTAACATCTCGAGATTGTGATCATAACAGTAATAGCTGCAGATTGTCTAATAGTTACATTAGCACCAAATGGGAGCAACAAATTTAGCTCCACCACCTTTACCATTACCATTAGTAAATATGAGGGAGTTGTAGAGTCCTTGATAAAGAAAACTACAAGAAGTATGGTAAGTATGCATCTTCTACACCACTAGTTACAGCAGGTGCAGTAATATTTACCACGACCATATGCACCTGTAGTAGGTACTATAGCAGTGGCACTAATACTCTTTAGTAATAACTATACCAAGTTTACCATTAGATGGATCAGCATTATAACCAGTAATAGGCATAATAGTATCAGGTAAAGTAAAGTATTTATTTTGTTTATTGCTATAATAGAGAGGTAAACTATTAATTTCTGTAATAGTATAATACTTTATCATCGGTTCAATACCTAAAGTAATTCTTGTACCATAAGGAATAGTATCACTAGGTTGATATTTAGTACCAGCAGTATCAGTAGCAACAATCTTGAAGTCAATTAGCTCAGAAGAGTTAGAGGTAATTGTGAATCCTCCTAGAGCGGGGAGCTGGAATAGTTGTACTATTATCATTATCTACTTTTTACTGTAATATCATCTTGATGATTATATCCAGTAGGAGGTACCAAAAGATCTGATAGTTACAGTTTTTACCATAAGGAGCAATAAATGTCTTAGTAGAACCTTTGCCATTTCCATTATTAAAATGTAATAATACCATCATTCCTTCATAAGTTGCAGTATATTGTGCTTTTAGGTAAGTAATCATCAGAGTCTACACGGTTAGTAGCAGCTGGTAATGTAATATTTACTACACTGTAACGTTTAGCTGGTGGTAGCTGTTACAGTAATATCACCACGAACAGCAATACCATTATTATATCCAGCAGGATAATTAATAGTACCAGCTTCATAATGACCAGTTACATCATTACGTTTACCTAATAAGAATTCAACTACTGTACCATAATCTACATAAGTGAGGTTCTGTATAACGTTCACCCGTAGCTTTATTTACGATGCAGATAGTTTGGCCTTCTGTTTGGAGTAGGAGTAATTAAGAACTGTTTGAATCTACTAGCTTTAACTGTCGAATCTAGTATCTTCAGTTAAAGTGATAGGATCTATTACAGTATCATTTCTGTAACCTTCATCTAAAGACAATTCGAAATTCAAATCTAGTATCATGTAACACTCTATTCAAAGTAAAGTCATCAGTATAAGTACCAAGTACAGTACCATCTTTAATAACTTTGAGTCTAGTATGAGCATCTGGAGATACTAAAAGTCTACAGAAAGATTGTATCTAGCAATCACGTCCAGCCTCGTAGTAAGAGATAGTTACGTTATTTTCTAAGCTATCGATAGATGTAACGTTTAATGTACCGGCTACCCAGTCTTCAGCATTAGTAGGTTCTACAGTAAAGTGTAATCGAACTACAAAGTCAGCTTCAAATGATGTAGTATAACGTTGACCATTACATGTAGCATAAATGGTTTGACCTTCGGATTGTTGTAATTGAACTTTATATCTCTTAATAGTAGAAGGTTTAATTCTAACATAGAAATGTCTTTATTCAATACATATTCACTTAATACAGTATCGTTATTATAGCCATTATCTCATAGTGAGTTCAAATCTAACTTCTGCATTTTCTTCGAGTCCTAATTACATCAGAATGTGTAATATTGATAGTACGACCATCACCAGTAATCAATTTAAGAGTACCATGTAAATCTTGAGGATCATTCATATCGAATAATACATCTACAGAATAATGGACTTTCGTCACTGCCAGTAGCTACGTAGCAGAGATAATACTGTATCTGTAATATCAGCTTCTTGAATATTAGCAACTACCAGGAGTCCAGTTTTCATTCTTAGCAACTACTTTAGTTGTAATATGACTATTCATTGGAACTGTGATAGAGAATCTTTCTTTATATACTTCTACAGTACCAGAAGGTTCTGTTACATAAACCTAGATATTTTGGTTTTGATATTGTTCTACTGTAATAGCTCTTCATGATAGGAGAAGATGGAGAAGCAGAAATAGTAGTACCACGTTTATTCTTATCTTTAACTTCTTTTAATCTCACCAGCATCCCAACCATCATCTGCATCAATATACTCAGCATAGTTATGAGCAGCATTCATTGGGATTTTGAATGTTTCATATATAGTTTTATTGTTATATTCTACAGAGAATGCGTTGGTGCTCAGATTGATTAATACGAACGATATAAGATTGAACTCTAGGAGGTTCTATGTTTCTGATAATTACAGATTCTAGCAGAGTTTATCAATTCTATCGTAGTTTAAAAGTACCTTCATAGTAGTTTTTATCAGCAGTTACTGTAACGTAATCTCTCTTCCATATTCAGCATAAATGGTTCAGTATAGTCTTTCCATTATATTGAGCAGTGATAGTTTGATGTGGTACTTGTCTGATATCTACTCGAGTATAGTCTTAGTAGGTTCAGTTAAAAGCTTCTATTACAGTATCTTCAGATAATACAAAATGAGTTACATTAGTCTTAGAAGCATCATAACCTTCATCAGGAATAACTTTTTACTGAAATAGGGTCTTAGCTTCTAGTTTGAGTATTAGGGCTATATACTCACCAATACCATCAGAGATTTTAATAGTTTGATGAGGTCATTGAATGAATACTGTAAAAGTATTGTGTAGGAGGCATATATTCATGAGAAGTATCAATCCATATATCTCTATATTCTGGATTCTTTGGAGGCTCATGATCTATAGTGATTTTGTTTTCTTTATGTTTATCATGACCCTAAGACCAGCTTTTATATCAGCTATAAAGCTTTGGCGAGAGAATCCTAAAGCCTAACTACAAATTTAGGATATCTCAATTTATTCTCCTTTCATTAAGATACTACAGTAACTTTAGATTTATCTATTCTAGCTTTTCTACAGAAGTGTATCGATATCTGTAGGTAAATAACTTTAATAGCAGTGATATTATTGGAACTAAGAAACATATCTTCGTAATCGTTACATGATTTAAGATCTAATACACCTTCGATAGTAGTTAGATTTTGTACAGTCACTGAACATCTTTCATATTAGTTACTTTACTGGGTATCCCAATTATTTATCTTTTACAGTGGTAAGAGAAGTACAAAAGAATTAAACATTGCCCACATACTAGTTACTTTACTAGTATTCCACGTAGATAAATCAAACTAGTTAGTTTCAAAGCAGAAATTAAACATTTTCGCCCATATTAGTTACTACTAGTATTCCACTTGGATATATCTAAACTTACAAGTTTATTATCGAATGCAAATAAAAGATGATAAATCGGTAATATTGCGGTATTCCACTTAGATATCTAAACTTGTAAGTCCTGAGCATCCACTAAACATAGCTCGCGTAATAGTGACATTACTAGTATCACTTAGATACATCTCAAAAGTTGTAAGTTTTTCGCAATTAGAAATACATAGTTCATATCTACTACTTTACTATATTCCACTTAGATACATCTAAAGATAGTAGAGTTGAATAACTAAATACACAGACATATCATATACTTTACTAGTATTCCACTTAGATGCATCTAAAGTTGTAAGAGACGGGCAGCTAGAAAATAGATTTCATATTAGTGACATTACTGTATTCCACTTAGATACGTCTAAAGTTGCAGAGCTGCACAACTATTAAACATGCTAGAGATATTAGTCATTTTACTAGTATCCCATTTTTGATACATCCAAGCTAGTTAGAGCTCTGCATGCACTAAACATACTACCCGCTGTAGTAATATTACCAGTATCCCATTTCGATACATCTAGAGAGGTAAGTTTCTCACAACCACTAAATAAACTGTCTGCTCTAATAACATTGGATGTCTTCCCATTTAGAAATGTCTAATGTTTTGAGGGAAGAACAGTGATAGAATGTATTAGTCAACTCAACAACTTTACTAGTATCCCACTTAGATATATCTAAATTTGTAAGAGATGTACAATTCGCAAATGTCTTATCCATATACATTACATTCCTAGTATCCCAATCTCTAACTGGTATAGTTTCCAAAGAATTACAGTTTAAAAATGCTTTGTTGCATGTTATATACTTTATTAGTATTCCATGTAGAGCAATTTACTTCTGTTAGTTTAGTACAACCATTAAATGTAGCTATCATATATTGAATTTTGCCTGTATCCCAATTAGATAAATCTAATTGAGTAAGTTCAGGACAATCATGGAAAACATAACTTATACCTTCGGCTTTAGATATATTTAGATTTCTAATATTTGCGATGATTTCTTAATTTCTTACAAGTTGAAAATAAAGTAGATAACTCAGTTATAGTACAATTTCTGAATACATCCATGTCAACACTTTCTAAAGAATGACAATCTCTGAATGCTTCTCTGATATTTAAATCACCTGATAATTTCCATGCTGATAAGTTTCGATGTAATTCATCAGATGTTGATTTATCACAACCAGCAAATATATAGCTTATATCTCTTATATTACCCTTTAAGTTTAATTACTGGAACTTTGTAAGATTATATGCATTTTAAAAGGCATCATCAGCTGATACTATATTTTTGCATTTTCAGCTATTAAAATCCTCTTCTCATTTTTATCTATAGTTTTATAGAATAGATAATTTGTATGAGTTGGTTTTTACCAATAGAGACATCGTCTAATGAATAGGAATTATCGGGATATGGGTATCTTAGTTCAACAAAGTTGGTTAGATTAGCTGGTCTTAATGTAGCTGGAGTTGCAGTTACTGTTTTTATTTTCTTTAATATTAGTAAAGTTCCGTAACGGATAAAGTACCAACTATAATATCAGCAGGATTCGAAGTTTCAATACCGAGATATTGCAACTATCACCATATTCTACAACAAGTGATCTGTTTCTTAACCCCTTTTATACATAGCATAAATAGTTTGGTTATCAGTTTGTGTTAGAAAGTGATAGTAAATTGTTTCTCAGAAGTACCTTGGATAATCAAAGTATTATCTTTATCCATAGTAATAGAATTAGGATTTCTAGTTTCAGTATATCCTTCTTCCATAGTAAGAGCAAAAGTCAATACAGTTCCGTATTGGAATTTTTAATACAGTACTTTTCAGTATAAGTACCAAATACAGTACCGTCTTTAGTTACCTTTAACGTAGTGTGAGCTTCAGGATCAAATACTATATTGAGATTAAATTTCTTAATTTCAGCAGGTGTAGCAGATACAGTAATATTTACTCCATCTCACAACAGCAGATAATTTATCAAGAGTGCCAGCATTATAACCAGTTTCTGGTACTATTTTCAAATTCAACTCTAGTACCACTAGGAACTCTTACAGGAGTAGAGCTTCACATCACCATATTTAATATAAATAGTTTGATGTGGAGTTTGGATTGGAGTTACAGTATACATAACTGGTTCTGCATCAGATACAGTTACTTCTAATGGTTCTAAACCAGCTACTGTATAATCAGCATCTACATTTAAAAACACCAGCTGTCCAACCTGGACTGGCTTTCTACAGAGAATTGAATTTTATCACCAAGATAGCTCAAATGTAGTTTCAAAAGTTTTACCTTTATAGACAGCAGTAATCGTTTGATGACGTTTTGTCTAATACGAATTTTTCTTCTTAGCTTTACCAGCAGCAGAAGCTTTAAAGACAATATTATCGAAGTTAGTAGCACGTACTTTAGTACGATTCAATAAAACCAGGTTTATATCCTTCTTCAGCTTCAATAGTAGCAGATACAATATCTCTACGTTTAATAATGAAAGGTTCTGTATGTTTAGTACCCTTTATAATCAACTGTAATAGTTTGATGTGAGATTGGTATATCAATACTTGTACATTTTCATTACGTTGAGGATTTGTTTCAGCAGCAATAGTAAAAGTTCTCCTGAATATCTCCAGGACCAGGATGATCTGGAGTACCAGGGTCATAATTTACTAATCTAGTACTACAATCTGAAGTATATTTAGTCTTATCTTCTGCAGTAAAAAGAATAAGAAGTAGTTTCATCCTCAAATCTGATAATATTACCAGGGTCTGTAAGATGAACGTTGATATCTTGTAATTGATATTGCTCTACAGTTACTGTATGGATAATAGGACGAGCTTCAGAAGCAGAAGTGGTGGTAGAATTAGAAGCTAAATCAATAGCTTCTTTAATTCTACCTACATAATATCCATCATCATCAGTAAGAGCTATATAAGATTTATAGTTAAGCACTTTACCGGCTGGAATAGTAAAAGTCTCTGTATAACTCTACCATCGTGCTTAACTGCAATTAATTGATGATCTGATTGAACTATATTTTACAGTAAAAAGGACTATCAGACTTCACAGGAGGTTTAATTGTTTTATTCCTCATAGTGGATTTGATCCTCCTTATCTTCTATTCTAAATATAACTGTTGTACCAGAGGAAAGACTTGTATTAAATGTCTCACTCCAGATTTTAACCTTATAAGGATCAGTTACTTTGAATTTATTATTTACGATATCTTTAGACTTAATTCTTAGACCAGAATCATAGTTATCTCTAAGTGTAATATTAGCTGCTGTATAAGATACATCAGTAAATTCTACTTCTAGATACTTAATATATCTTCCAGCACTATCTTTCTCACGTTTAATGATAATAGACTTAACTGGTTCTAAGTTATTATACTTACAAGGATATTATAACCGGTTTGAATATCAATATCTCCAGTATCTGTGATCTTTCTAATCTCTTCTACAGGAATATCAATATCTTTACCATGAATTAAAAACATTAGTAGTCTTAGTAAAACCATAAGTATTACCATTTACTGTAGCTTTTAAGGTCTATATTAACTGGGATATCAGAATAGTGGTTTAAATCATATAAAAATTTCGAATAACTTAGGTATAGCACCATTAGTTTCATCAGCCCATGTAGCATGTCTAATCAATAAGTCTTCAGAATCAAAATTTCTTCGGCTGTAATAGTCTTAGTATATACCACATCTCTACGTTTAGGATATCTGAATTGATGATTGATAGTAATAGTAGGTTGATCGAACGGTATTACTCTATCAGGAGTTCTAATAGTGAATAATACATTAAAACCATTACCACTAGCACTATTATCTTCATCATAATAAGCCATTAGAGATAAGATATAGAATGGTTTACCATCTATATCGAACTGAGCAGATTGCATAGAACCAATTTTGTACAGGAGGTACTATCTTGATCTTGTATCCAATTAGCTGCTGGAGTATAATAACCATAGTAAGCAGTTCTAAAAGTGCTTACCATACATACGATCATATTCTTTACGACCAGATTTAAGTACCCAGTTAGAAGATACTTCAGCCATAATATCAATATACTTATCAGAAGTATTATTAATTACATTAGCACTGATATTAATATCTTTAGATAAATGCTCTTCTACAAAAACCAGAGATATTTACTTCCTTAGAAGCCTCCTAATTGCTCGATTATAGCAGTCAAAGATAGGAAATTGTCATCTATATAAGGTTTATTGAATACCTGTGTGTGAGTGTTCTCCAGTATCGATCCAAATGTCGCCTTCTTCAGCGGCATTTGGTCTTAGAAAGGAGACACGTATTTTATTTTTGTTTTTATTGAATAACTTATTAGCTGAATCGCTTAATAAGGCAGTCAAATGAGCCAATCCAAAAGCCATGTTATCCTCCTTTCTAATAACGAATAACTGTTACATGTAATTTAATCGGTTCTCTGTTTTTAGAATGAATATATTGATATACGTCATCATTTGTAGTCCAATCATTAATGAAACCTTTTTCACGTTTCAATACATCATGTAAACCATCAAATACTAATGTATATTTATTATCAATAGAGATAATAATCACTTTAATATATTCAGAATATTTACCAAGAGCTTCGAACCAAATTTCACCCTTAGTATTTACAGCAAACCAGTTAATATTACCATCCAGAATCCAATCATTAGTTAATTGACCATAGTTACCTTGAAGATAACCTAACCAATTACCATCTTTAGAGAATTCTGGAGTGAATACAGTATCGATATCATTCTTATCGTCTATAGTAGCAGAAATAGAAAGACTTTTGGTCTGATACTTCAAGTTGTTCAATGTTTGCTGAAATAGGAAATTCCTTTTCACTAAGATTATTATGATCTATAGCATAAGAAATCCAGAGGTCACCTGCCTCAGGATCTTCGGGAGGGATTTCACCAAAAATGGATTTTATTTTCTTTTTCTCATGTAGAGTATTGAAGAAGTATTCTATACTATCAATAACAATAGATAGTCTAGCTCCCAATGGGAAAAGAAATTTAAACATTTCAAGCCCCTTTCTTAATAAAATATGAAGTTTAATTATAATAATGTTTTCGTGTACAGAAATACCCCTATCCAATATTGGATAGGGGATATGTTTTATCTTATTTCTTGGTTACATTATAATTTGTTTCGATAAAAGTCTTCAATTCATCTTCATCTACATAAAGCAAACCAGTAGAATTTACTCGAAGCATAGTACCATTAGTAACTCGCACACCACCAATTTTTAGTATCAGTAGCAGCAGGAACAAAAAGTAGCTTCTAAAGGTACAACTACCCATTGCCCATCACGATAAACTTTTTAATTGTGCCATTAAGTATAGCTCCTTTCTTAACGTTGACGTCTCCAAACGAATGTTGTAGCAGAAACAGAACCGAATGTAATATTATTACGAGTATCGGATTGCTCCCAGAAAGTACCACGCCAAGATACATTTGGATCAAAATTAGCATCAGTAGTCATATAGATAGAACCAACTGGATATGCTATATCTATTGTTGTCTTAGTCTCAATAGCACCATTAATAGCTGCATTAAGACTTCTACCACCTAATGTAGTATTATCAGCAGATAAGTCTACAGGACCAGTGAATTTATTAGTACCAGTAAAGGTATTAGTTCCACCTTCAGTAGGAATAGTATCTTTCCAATCTAAAGTAATATTAGTACCACCGCCAACTCTAACTTTATGGTTAGATGGTGAAATTTGAAGAATAGCTGTAGTCTTATCTTGACCAAAACCAATACTCATTGCTGTACTATTAGTTTCGTTCTTTAACTCAGCACCTTTAAATACATCAAATGTATTGAATGGATGTAGAGATGTAATAGTACGTACTCTAGTCATAATCTTTTTGACGGAAAGAATCAATATCAGTAGCTCTATAAGGGCTCATAAAGCCAAATGCATAGTCATAAGTATTGATAGAGGATTGAGCATCTCCATCATTTACTATAATAGCATCTTTAGTATCGCTACCAATAACCAATTCGTCTGATTTGAAAATGAACTTTTTACACCAGAGTTCTTACCAGCAATCTTAGTATCGTCATTCATAACGATATTACCAGTCATGTTACCACCAGCTAATGCTAAGTAAACATCAGCTAATAGATTAAGATTGCTTGAGTAATGCCATCAGTAATACCATAACCAGCTAATGTAGTTGGTTTATTGGTACTCTCATTAAACGGAACTACAACTTTACGGTTTGATAGCACTAACGACCATCATCACCTAAAGTAAAAGATGGAACGTATTGTCCAGTATTACCGAACTTACCACCCATTACAATTCTGTTAAGTTCAGTTTCAATAGTGATATCTTCACTACCATCGAAGTAAGCATTACCTGCAACAGAACCAGTTAAACCGATATTGCGAGGGTTTACTAATTTAATAGTAGCTTCAGAAGTAGCAGAGTCTGGAGATACGTTAATATAAGCTGTACCAGACCAACGATAGATTTCATTATTATCATTAGTGATATAAATGATTTCTTTATTACCTATTCTAGGTAAGGATTGGTAGTTCTTAACATTCTCTACCGATCTTACAAAGGAAGGAAAGTTGGTTAACTGGTACTCTACCATGAGCATCAAGTGTAGCTACACCATAAGGTCTAGATTTTTCATCTTTAGGAATATAATCTAGTTCTACATCTTCAGTACCATCTACAGAGAAACCATTAATTTTAAATGGTAATTGAAGTCTCAGTTGCTGTATCAGCATTACCTTTCAATCCTTCTTCTGTAAGTTGAGTACCATTAGCAAATTTAACTCCACCTGTAGTGAATTTAATATCATGGGAGTTCATATTGATAGCACCATTCATAGCACCACCATTAGAACCAAGATATTCTGTTTTAATTTCTTCACCATCATCGGAGTATAAAGAACTAAATTCACGTGTTACCCATGTAGTAGTACCATCTATAGTTTCTCCACCAGGAGTTGTATTCCAGTAGAAAGTTCTAGCACTGCTGTAGTACCAGCAGTCTTACAGTATAAGTATAATCCAATAGGAAGATTTTTCTGTAAATACAGTATCTCCTACATGATATTCTTTAGAACGTTCTGTAGCAACCATATTACCTACACGGATAGCTTTATAAGCTGTACCAGTGTAGAAATCTTTTATCTAAAGTAGTCTCTACAGATTGGTCTGTGCCATTAAAGGTTAACCCACCACCGACTTCAAATGTAATTCGATGGTTAGTCATATTACCACCAAGAAGAGATAAGTAATTATCATCTAATTTCTTAGTGATTGCTACTAAGTTATTACGATATTCATCTGTAAAGTCATTAGTAGATAGAACTTTAGCACCATCTTTTCTTTACAAATATATCGTCGATATGTTGTTTAGTATAAGTAGGATTACTATCATTATCTGTAGTAAGATGATCAAGCAATTCTTTATAGTCATCATCGAAGTCATTAGAGGATAAACCCTGACCAGTACGTCTATGGACATACTCTTTATCGATTTGACCCTTATCTAAATATTCATCTTTGAGTTTATAATGAAGAATGCCAAACATGTACTGAAGTTTAGATAAAGCAGTGGATAAAGTATCACCATGCTCTAATTCACCTCTAGCAATAGTTTGGATATTGGTAATAGTTACATGATTAGAATCTGTAGTTAATAAACTACGTTTTTCTAATTCCTTTACTACTTCTTCTAGTGCTTTCTTATCTTCATCAGTAAAGTCATTACTAGAGAAAACCCATTCCTCAGCAGGAGCTACGAATTTGTCTAGTTTATCCCGAAGGGTCTTTATCTAAGACATGAGCAGTTTGATCCAATACTCCGAGATAATAAACGATGATAGATAAAACTTCAGAAAGCTTTCATACCTTCTGAGATTATATTGATATCACCACGATACGGTGCTAGAGTTAGTTACCGTAATATGGTTACTATCATGCGAATTCAGAAGATACTGTACCTTCTACAGCTGGTGTAGTAACAGGAGTAGTATCAGGCATCTAATTACCTCCTCTTTTCTGAAAAATAGATCCCATCAGAAAAATCTGATGGGATACAAGTGATTTAATTATATAGCTGGATCAGGAGATGTAGGAGATTGGATTCCTTCGCCTGCTTTTAATTTCAGCATATACCAATACAGTATCAGCTGGTTCTTCAAGTAATACTGTAACGTCTTGACCATTAGCGGAAAGACTAATTACAGGAATGAAGTATTCGAAAGTACCATCATCATTTTTGCGAAGAGCAGAAAGAGGAAGACGGTAAGCTGCAGTCTCACCAGCAGGAAGAGTATATGCATTATAAGTAGGAGCTTCTAGGGTCTGTACTGAATGTATAACCAGCAGTGAAACTACCATGTGGAATATATTTGGATTTGATTACAAATGCACCACCAGTAATTGCATTCAATTGTGCTGGTAGTTACGAAGTCAGCTAAAGGTTTACCACCAAATTTTACTGCATTAAGAGCAGCACCATTTGTATCGAACTTAGCTTTCAAATCATTTTTGTGCTTGTTTGATTGTTGGAACATCAGTGCCTACTAAAGTATCTAATTTTGCCTTTATCTTCTTTGCTCATCAAACCATCAGCAGTTGTAGAAGCAGCAGGTAAACTGTAGTACCAAGTTTTACCCAGGAACCAACAGTACCATCAGTAGTAATAATGTATTTATCAGCTTCATCAGCTGTTTTAGTAGTTTGTACATCGAAACGATATACTTGGTTAGTATCATCTACAGAAAGAGTCCAACCTTCTTGAGGGTGTGTGTAGCTTTTCATTGCAGCAATATTAGCTACAGATGGACGCCATTGCATGGAGTTCATTGCAGATGTGATGCGGTTATCTAATTCAGCAGCTTTAGCAGATAAAGCATCAGCAGTTGCATAGAAGGATGCATCTTTACCATTTAATTTAGTAGAGTTAGAAATAGTTTCTGGAGTTGGTTGCCTTTAAGTTTACACTGTCGGCATCTAATTGTGCGATACCGTTAGCTAGCACCAACCTTTATCACCAGTAACCATATCTTTACCACCAATGCATCAGTGATAGCAGCTTTACTTACAAATCCATTAGGAGAAGTAAGAAGCTTTAGTAAGGATAGTATTGATAGGTAAAGTACTTAAGTCAGTACCACGTTCAATATCACTAATCTTTTGAGTAGTAGAGTATTAGTAGGAATAGTCAACTTGTTGAAGTTATTGTTAATCGTAGTAATTACATCTACGAGGAACAGCACCAAGTTGTACTTGTTTATATATTGGCATTAAATAGCTCCTTATAATTAACTCAAAATACAGAAACCAGCTACAGGAGTAGTAAATTGAAGAACAATTTCTTCTTGAGTTTCTGTAATATCAGGATAAACGATTTGATATGTTGGAGTGCCTTCTAAATGAGCATAAACATTTTTAACCAAAGAGATTTCTTTTCTTTTTCAGTCTTAGGAATTCTAATAACCAATAATCGTTTTCTCAGGAATCTTTTTGAAGGAATCCGTTACAAAAGTAAAGACAGGGATTCAGTATAGTAATGATTTTTAATAATATCATCTACCCGTTTATTATTCTTTTCTACCATATCAATAATATCTTGACGGAATTCATAGAATTTAGAAACAGATAAAGAATTATTTTCACTAGCAGTCACTAAAGTATGCCAGCGATACAATTGTTCATTCCAAATATGAAGAAGATCAGAGTATCGCGATCGATATAGAATACACCAGAAACGCCTACTTTAGGTCTAGGATTATTTGCATCAGTCCAGACAAAAACCCGGACCAAGTTTATGTGTGCCTAGGAAGATTTCATCAGTATCTGTTGAAATACAACGTATCCATATCTGGAGTAACGATATCGTCATAGGTTTCTTTTCTTCATTTTAGCTAATTTACGAATTTTATTAGTATCAGACAAAGTAAGTCCTCCTTTCTTTACAATAAGTTTATATTAGTGTTGAACAGGCTCTATCGAGATTTCTTCGATAAAGTAACCATCTTCGACTTTAAAATCTATTGTAACTTTATCATCTTATGAATTTAGAAATACAGAACCTCTTTGACCATTGATAGTTAAGTTACCATTATAAGCACCAACTACAGTTAAAGCTACATACATCTTCAACTGCATCTTTTTGGAGCTATAGTAACATCTTCTTCTACTCATCATATAGTTTACATAGGTCTGTCTTCTGGGTTAATAATATAACCCTTTATGGACTTTAGTAGGAACTAAAGTAATCATAGATTTATATGGAACTTCAAATGATTCTGCATATTCTTTACCAGCATATTTTTACTACCAAAGTATAATGCTCTGGTTGTACTATATTAACTCTGAATGTCTTAATTGTACTCATAGAAGTACTGATAGTCATATCGTAGTTACTACACCTTCAGGGATATTAACTCTACCTGGGTTATAACCCGGTTTTACTCCGATAGCATATGCTCTAAATTTAGTACCATATACAGCATTGAATGTATTAGTATAACCAATACCACTTTCTTCACATATCTTTTCTCTAGGTTTTATTGATGATAGTTACACTATATCTATGAACAGTTGCAGGAGTTGCTGAGATAGTTATGTTCTTTAGTAACACGGAATCTACCATAAGGATGCACTGTACCAGCATCATAACCAGTAGATGCTTTTGATATGTACTAATACAATATCACCTTCTTTAGCATCAAAGGTTTCCATATAGAACTTACCACCACATTCACACATGATAGTTTGATTTTAGTTTGTTTGATAGAAAATAGTATAAGTAGGAACTACAGTTTCACCAAAAGTCTAATTGATAAGACTCATTCTTAATATTAGGTAAGAAGCCGTAGTTATTCTTCTAATCTCTTCTTTTTAAATGCAGGTAAAACCATATCACCAACGATATGTTCTTCTTGGCTGTGATAGTAGCAAAATTATTTAATAAGTAATAAAAGACTACCATAACCACCACAAGAGATGCGGTATCTGGTACAACCATATTAGGTGCATTATCTATAGTAGCAGAAATAGATACATAATCAGCACGATTATTATCATTCTCTATATTAGCTACCATCTTAACATAGTTAGCAGATATTTCTCTATACCCCTGTCATAATAAGAAAGGTATAAAAGAAATAACATTCCTTTTGGAGGTTCCATATCGAATCTAGTTTTACCGAAGTTAACTAGCCCGACAGCTGAACCTGTAAAGATACTATCATCATGAATAAAGAAGTAAGCTAATTGATAAGGATCGAGTAAAGTCTAATACTAAGTCATAAGTATAGAACTTATTCTTATCGATATAGAAGTCAAGTTTATTATTAGCTAGGGTCTATTAATACACCAACCAATTTACTTCCTGAGTAGGAATTACAGACGTTTCCATATCTCCGCATTGGTGGTTGTCTCAGCAAGCTGTTCTACTAATCTATATTCGTAAACTGCTTGTTTTTGGTGCCATAAAGACATACGAGAAGACTTAGATAGTATAGAATTATTAATATTTGACATACTCTACAGATACAGGAATGCCAATAATACCATCATTAAGTTCACCTCAGAACAAGTAAATTCTAGATATATCTTTTGATTCTTAGGTATAGGCAAATTAACAAATGCTGTAGATCCATATAGGTAGAATTGACTATAGTAGAATCACTATACATTTTCAAATCTATTCTTACTAGTGCAATCTATATTCATATCAGAGAACTACTAATCTAGGAACTATCATCAAAAGTACCTTTAACTCCAGTACACAATTGATAGCAAAGCTCGTACTAATTCTTTCCATTTATCTCCACCAATTTCAGCTTTTGATTGGTAATTTAGCTTCGAATGGGGTACGTTTATAATAGAACCCATATGGAGTTTTATAATCATCTTGAGGATAAGAAACATTAGTCTACCAAAGTTTACATAAAAGACTAATTTGTTTCTTTTATCATATCCTCATATTCTACTTATCATCATAAACTACTTCATCATAATAAATATCACGAATAAATACAAGGATAGAAATTATGATCAGTTAGGTTTTAAAATTAGTAGGAGAAAAAGAATAAATCTTTTACCATTGTTAAAGAATGTAATCTTATTGCAGTACATCTACACCGACACCGATTACATCTTACCACCTGGAAGATGAGTTAAAAGTTTTCTCTGGAGATACATGATTATTTACTGAGTTAACTGCATTGAACTTTTCTTGAATATCAAAGTTCTTATCATATTCTGTGATATAAAGCACCAATACAGAAATCAGCATTTAATACACCAAAGGAAGCTTCTCTAGAAACTCCTATATAAATTGAATATTGTGAAAAAGCAGATATTGGATAATAATTGCTTTACATTTACTTCGAAATACATTTTACCAGTAAGCTTCTATTACCAATTAAGAATGGTATTATTATAAGTAAAATGTAAACCATCTATACTTATGTCTTCATTAGGGCATGACTGTCATCATGCACTCATAAATACTTTATCCAAGCTAGAATCCTCCTTTCCAAATTATATAGATGTAAACGATATATAAACTAGCCTAATAATAGGCTAGGGAATTGTTTCTAAGTGTCTGTGACTAAGTCTATATAAAATTATAAGGACGATGTTACGTTTGACAGATTCTGGTGCATCAATATATGCCGCTCTATTTTTAGCAGGTTGAATATACATCTCTGATCCCAAGTATCAACAAGTAATGGTTTGAAGTTTTTCTGGGAGTACAAAATAATGATGATATAAACCTCTTGCTTTTAACCACCAATAATGATTTCAACGCAAAGTTAATTTATTAATTATAGATTGTGTATTTCTGCTTCTAGTACAAGAGCCTTTAGCGGTCAATGGAGTAGTAGCATTCAAAAGAAATTAAAGTATCTCAAACTTCTTCAACATCGCTACTGCTACCATAATCTATAACATCAGATGTACACGAAGTGTAGCTTCTGATCACTATCAATAGTTTTTACTATATAAAGTAATTTTTAGAAGAAGTATTGATTGAAGATAAATTCAGAGTTCAGTAATTTCATCCGTTTTCAGCTTTGTTTTATACATATAGAATTGAAATAATAATTAGTATAGTCACGCAATTTAGTTAATTTTTCATCAATACCGGAAGGCATAGGATTCCAAGTATTTTTGAAATATCATAATACCAGTAAGTTCTAAATTGGTAACAAAATATATCTACCGCTATATGTGTAATTTTGCAAAATTTCAATACATCAGAAGGTTAATAGAGACTTGTCTGGAATTGTAGCTATGTTGTATTATAATTAATTTCACTTTTCACATTATTTTTAAAAATATTCTTTAGCAGTATCTACATTTTGGAAGTATCTGATATTGTGGTTCATACCACCAGCAATGCCATAACCTGGGTTATAGCTGTTTACAACAAGAGGAATTCCATCAAAAATCGATACCATTGTAAAGATCTTCGAGTTTTTCTTTCGCTATTGGATCGAAACTTACTCTCTAAAAAGTAATTGTATTAAATTTAGTACCAAAGACATTGGAGACTTTAACTTCAAAATCTTTCGATAAATTCAATGTTCTGGAGATGAATTGTTGCTAATGATAAGTTCCTTGATTATTATCTTCAACTAAAGATGGGTTTAAGTCATATCTAGCCATACCTAAATCTATACCATCTTGTTTTACTGTAACAACCGTATTCGAGTATGTCCGACTCTTTTACTTCTTTGGTACCATAAAAGCCATATCCAAAAGTTTCGTTTTGGTAAGCAGCATCGATCTATAACGACGTCTCTAACCATATCAGCAAGACCAAGAGGAATATTATAGAATTTCTGCTTTTTCTTTATCGATACCAAGAGTTAAACCGAATTTATCAAATCCATCATTAACAGCAGTCTTAACTTCAGTAGGCGTAACTGCTTGAGAAGCATCAATAGCATATACTACTTCAGGATCTAAAGTACCAGCAGCTGCTTTTGATCATAAGCTTCTTTTGTAGTAAAAATAATTTTCTTTATTTGGTCAGCCATATTAAGTTACCTTTCAAATTTATAAATGATCTAGTGCTATTGTAAGTTTTTGTGATCACGAATTGATAAAAGTTGTAATACCATTAGCTATATTGATCATCTATACCCATATTTTTACCGTCACCAGGCTTAATAGTTACCCTGATTGATGGATAATAGCTATCTTTAATAATTAATGGAACTCGTTTATCAGCTGTCACAAAAGCTCATTGAAAGGTATGCGAGCTATTATGAGTTGTAAAGTAGGAAGTTCATTCAATTTTTAAATGCCTCTTCTCTCAAATCAGCATCATAGAATATAGCTTTAACCTTCAATGGATTAGTTGTATTAAATGCAACCAATTTATTCTCGCAAGTGCAGCAACGTCAGTACCATAATTATTGAATTACACATTCAGCATTCAATATTTTATTTTTCATATCTTTCATCTTTCGAAATTATCACTATCGGATAATTTCAAAAGTTGTTTCTACATCGATATCTGGTAGTATTAAGAGTACCAATATAGTATCTACTTTATCTCTGTAGTATCTATATCAAGAGCATATTTATCGAAGTAATTAGCTAATTTTAGTTGTAGTTTCACTAATACTTGCAGGGAAATCTTTCAAGCACCTGTGACCTAAATCTACAGAGAACTGAACGTTCTATCTACGAATAAGATATAGAAAGCTATCAGCTAAATTCATGATATCGTTTTCATATCTTCTGATATCATTATTATGGAAAGTTATAGATTTCGTGTGATTAAAACTCATATTGGCAATGTAACTAAGTAGGCAATATTCTTTTGAGATTGTTCTTTAAGATAAAGAGCGTTATTATACAATCTTAAAGGAGGGATACTAGACAATGAGTCAGCAGCACCAGTTTCTGTATTGATAGAAGAAGCCAAAAAGCATTCAATCTTTCAATAGCAAATTCTTCCCAGATGAGGCAGCTACTTTGATAGTATCATGAGCTGTATCAAATATATTAGATGCTTTAATCGTATCTCTTGCTAACGTCTACAGCATCAGGGATAAGTTACATGAGCAAGATTGTTATTCTATATTAAATGGAACAAAACCATGTTCTGTATCTTGGATTGCTGTGATATAAGTATTGAATTAGGGATATTGGTTATAGAAAGCCTTTCTTAGTACCATTACCGAAGTTTGATATGTTCGGTACCAGTATAATTTACGTCAAATTTCGTTTTAACCATATCTTTAATCATACCAGCAAGATCATAATGGGGTATGATAAAATTCAGCACCTTCTTTATTGATGCCTAACTCTAAACCAAATTTATCAAAGCTATTATCTACTGTAGTCTTAACTTCGGTTGTGAGGTTGCTACTTGAGAAGCATCAATAGATAAACAGCAGAGGTATCTAATGATCCTCTGCTACTATCATATGCTTCTTTAGTAGTGGAAAGATAATTTTTGTTAATTTGTTCTGTGCATATATCTAATTACCTTTTCTATATTAAATTATTATAAGTGGTCGTTAGGTTGCAATAGTACAATACGCCTATAGAGCCAGGACCTTCTGTTGATTCAGCGACATAAATTTCGACCATAGGATATTGCGTAACTTGCCCAGCAAAGTCTGGAGCTTTTTGTTATATCAGTAGCAACAAGTTTATCCACCATCAATAGAAGGGATTTGGATCTTTCTTAATTGCGTTAACGACATCTTTTTCCAGATAGAAAGTATACTGCTTCTTCATCAATTGAATTAGATTCAATCATTTGGCTAAGTTTATCATAGCCAATTAAAATAGCTTTTCAAAAACTGCCATTAATATATAACCTTTCTATTAAAATATTATAATGTATCTATTGATTCGGTTCTGATAACGTTCCAACCAGCACCACCATGATCCAATGATTTTAGCTATATAGATTTGATCACCAGATACTGCAACTTGCCCAATGAATGCTGGAGTTGTAGTAATATCGGTAGCTGTGATACTATCTTTTACGAACGTATTTCTTTTCAACTTTTCATCGATATCTACGTTATTAGCAATCCATTTAGTACCATTCAAACTATTTTGCAAACCTAAAAGTAGTATCGAAGTATTGTTGACCTACAGTAAGATGTTCTGTTGGGCGTTTTCAGTAGGACCAGAGTGAATGATTGGAATGGTTTCATATGTCATTACACCCATAGTATTTACTGGTTTATCGGGTATAAATTCCATTTTTAAGTCGTCTAATGAAGTAATGACATTAGCATCGTAAGTTTCAGGAATTTCACATTTCATGGTCTTGGCTTTACATTAGTTTCAGTAACCTTAAAGGCACCTTTACTAATACATTCATCACACTACAGCTGTAATTGAGTGTCTTTTAATGTACCATTACCTCACACTGGGAATTTATTAAAAACCAAAAGTTAATGTTCTATCACCATTATTGGTAACAGAAGTAGGTTTATCGTCTTTTTGGTAAATATTCAGTTTTAGTAGTATATCTATAAGTAGATACATAACCAAAATGACCAATAGAATTATTTGGTTTTAGATTCTAAGAAAACATCACCAGCAACACCTGCAGTGTAATTGCTATAATCATGACCTTTAGCGTCTTTATAAGGAACACCATTAGCACCGAAGAAGATAGCTGAACCTGTCGCCGTCAGCTAGTTCATCTGTACTAGTAATATTTTCTTCACGAATAGTTCTATCGTAACCTAAATAGATTCTTGTTTTAGCCGAGTCTTCCGCTTTAATTTCATATTTTCTATTGAGGAAACCTCTAGAACTATATTCATCTACAGAACCCAGATTATTAAATAAAGTCAAAGCAGGATATTCAGTAACACCATTTGGAGAAATAGACAATTTGAGAATTAAGCCAAGAGAATTTAGCACCTTTTTGTATCCAGTGGTCGAAATTTTCTTGGAATTTTTCAAATTTAAGATCGCTTATTTTAACTTCAATTTTAGCACTTTCTGGTGAGGTTAAATAGATAAACGCGAAGGTTTTTCTTGAGAAAATACATGATCAACATTATCGTCAAGTGTAATATCTAATTCAACATTACTAATTTCTGCCTTGGTCCAACGCTAATATATAGTGGATTTTGGTTAAGAGCCCATCTACCAGTCAATTTAAAGTTTGATATTTTATTAGCATCAGAAATTAGCCATAGTACCGCTATTTAAATCGACAGTATCGTCAAAATGAATAGTAACTGTTTCTGAAATCAGTATATGAGTATGTAGATAAACAATAAGTACAGTTATTAGAAACGATATTACTACAGTATTATTTATACCATTACTATATTCTAGATATGATAGCATACATACCATAATTAGTTTTACATTATCGATAGTCAAATTATTGCATTGAGAAACTAAATCGATATTATAACCAGTACAATCTTTTAGTATTAGTCATCCGAAGATTTACTAATTTTACGTTAGTAACAATAAACTACCAATAGTACTTTCGAACCAATAAATTTAAAGTTACTACCGTCAGCATCTTGGTCTTTTAACTTTGAAAATAAAACCATCTGATTGTAGTATTATAAGCATTTACTACTGTACCATCCTCATTTTTCTGGTACATTCCGGAGTCAATACAAACCCAATAGGTTCGCCTTGAGAAGCATCAGTATGATCACATACAATAAGTAGCACCATAAGTAGATTCAGATCTAACCACCAAAGAACGACTCATCTTTTCGACAGTAAATCTTTACAGGATTTTCAATCTTATAAGTACCATACAGGAAGATTACTTCTTGGTATCTTTAGATACTTTGAGGAATGAGTTCATTTAACTTTTCAGTTACATCGGTAAAGCACCGGTATTATCGAGTACCATAGCCAACTACGTCAATACTCTTTAGTAGTATCCATACCAGCTTTTGATAGTAGATATTTCTTTTGCTATCTTATCTATAAATGGATCTAAGACACGTGTCAGCGTATCTTTTAATTTGCCATATTATTCATCTCCTTTCATTAATGATTCAGCTGGACTTGTAGTTTCAGTAGTGGTTAATGGATTATCATATTTAATCTTAGCTGCTCTCATACTTAGCTACAAGATTCATGACCATCTAACGAAAGAGTTCATCTTTTTACATAATCACTTAAATCTACTTGAGGAGCAGATGAAGAGATAACACCAGCTTTCGGATATAGTAATACCCTCACCAGCTGTAAGATGTTGGAGTTCGGTCTTAGCATAAGTAGCTTCAACTTCAGTTGTTTTAGCCAAGCCTTCAATACTAGGAACTGAACAGCAGCAACCGCATCTGTTACTTTCTTGTTTTAGTAGCAAGATTACTTATTATTAGAATAAGTTTGATCGGCTTTAGATTCGATTTTTAGTATCGATATCTTTAATCTTATCATGTAAATCTTTACCAGATACATAAACTGTTTCATTATCGATAGTACCACGATCAATCATATCTTTGAGTTTGGTATAATCGATTAAAATAGACTTTCTCAAAACCGTCATATAATAACTCCTTTCATTAGTACTGAAAATATGTGATAGTCCTATAGACCTATCCATAAAAAGATTTTCTATTTAGTTGTAATTAGTGTTCTACTCTACTGTAGTGATATTAGCGAATGGGTTGTGCCATTCAGTACCATTCCAGTATACAGGAACTCCAAGAGTTGTGTCGAAGTATTGTTGACTCAAACTACAAGGTTTTCAGTAGGACGTTGTTCTGTAGTACCAGAAGCAACAGCAGCTAATTTAGCTTTTGAGATCATTAATTGTAGACTCAAGTTCTGCTACTAGTATCATATACAGATTTTTGCTACAACCGTTAGTTTTAGCAAGACCTTCTGATAGAAGGCAATTCAGCTTTAGCGTAGCTAAACCAGAAATATCAGGCAATTCTGGTTTTCTTAGCATACAGTAGTTTTCTACTTCTGTTTTAACAGCTAAACCAGAATGCGTCTGGAAGTTCAGTTTTCTTAGCATGAGTCAGCGAGTTTAGTATTACATCAGTAGCTTTTTAGCTAAGCCTTCAATATAGGAACAGTATACTGTAAACTTCAGCTAGGTAGTTTAGCTCGAGATACATCTGGTATCCGGTTTTCTAGCGTGGTAGATTCTACATCAGTTGTTTTAGCCAAACCTTCAATACTAGGAAGTTCTGTTTTCTTAGCATAGTCAGCTAATTTACCTTCTACTTCACCTTTAGCTTCTGTAATTTTACCGTCAACTACTGATGTAGATAATTGATTGATATTTTGAGTTAAAGTTTTCTTCAGTAACCATTCAGCTTTTAAGTGCAGTTTTTGATGTTTTCTTCATCATCAGAAGTTAAGAAATGTTTACCTTTCTAAAGTAGTTACACGATCACAACTGCTGTGTAACTTCAGCTTTTGTAGCCAAACCAGATACATCCGGCAATTCAGTTTTTCTTAGCATAAGCGGCTGATATCTGTAGTCTTAGCCAAACCTTCAATGCTAGGAATAGCAGATGCGTCTGCTTTAGTAGCGAATTTAGCATCAACTGTAGCGACTTCAGCTTTAGTAGCTAAACCAGATACATCTGGGATAGCGGATACATCAGCTTTAGCAGCTAATTTAGTATCAACTTCAGTTGTTTTGGCTAAGCCTTCGATGGAAGGAAGTTCTGTTTTCTAGCATAGTCAGCAAGTTTAGCTTCTACTTCAGTAGTCTTAGCCAAAACCTTCAATGCTAGGGAACAGTAACAGCAGCAACAGCAGCTGTAACTTCAGCTTTGTAGCCAAGCCAGATACATCTGGTAATTCAGTTTTCTTAGCATAAGTAGTTTCCACTTCAGTTTTAACAGCCGAAACCAGATACGTCTGGGATAGCAGTCACGTCAGCTTTAGTAGCCAATTTAGTGTCAGTTTCAGCTTTAGTGTAAACATTTTTAACTTTGTCTGCAACTGTAGCCAAATCGGAGTTTTTGAGCCAAAAGCTTTTTAAGCTATTTACTGTTTCATCATCCAAACCAGCACAGCATTAACTGCTTCTTTAGTAGCGTATGTAGTAGCGATATCTGCAGATTTAGCATAGTCAGCTAATTTAGTATCAACTTCAGTAGTCTTAGCTAAGCCTTCGATAGAAGGTAATTCAGTTTTCTTAGCATGCTGCTTCGATGTCAGTAGTCTTAGCGTAGTCAGCTAATTTAGCTTCAACTTCAGTTGTTTTTAGCTAAACCTTCAATAGAAGGAACTACAGCAGCAACAGCAGATGCCTAACGTCAGCTTTGTAGCAAGACCAGAAACATCTGGCAATTCGGTTTTCTTAGCATAAGTAGTTTCTACTTCAGTTTTTCTTGTATAATCAACTAATTTAGCATCAACTTCTGTACCTTTAATGAAACCTTCTACGGAAGGAAAGTAGTAATAGCAGCTTCTTGCTTAGTAGCTAAACCAGAAATGTCTGGCAATTCTGTTTTCTTAGCATAATCAGCAAGTTTAGTATCAACTTCAGTAGTTTTTAGCTAAACCTTCGATGGAAGGAAGTTCAGTTTTCTTAGCATAAGTAGCTTCTACATCAGTAGTTTTAGCAAGACCTTCAATACTAGGAACTTGTACACCAGCAACAGCGGCTGTAACTTCAGCTTTAGTAGCCAATGTGGATACGTCAGGAGTTCAGTTTTTCTTAGCATAAGTAGCTTCTACATCAGTAGTTTTAGCAAGACCTTCAATACTAGGAACTTGTACACCAGCAACAGCGGCTGTAACTTCTTGTTTAGTAGCAGACCAGATACGTCTGAATAGCAGTAACGTCAGCTTTAGCTGCTAATTTGTCATCAGTTTCAGCTTTAGTGTATAGCATTCTTAACTTTTTCTGCAAACTGTAGTCAAGTCAGAGTTTTTGAGCCAATACTTTTAATTGGTTTGCAGTATCTGCATCCAATCCAGCTACAGCATTTACAGCTTCTTTAGTAGCATAAGTTTCAGCGACTTCAGATGCTTTAGCCAAACCAGTAACTGCTTCCAGTAACTTCAGCTTTTGTAGCTAAACCTTCAACAGAAGGAAGTTCAGTTTTCTTAGCATAATCAGCGAGTTTAGTATCTACATCTGTAGTCTTAGCTAAGCCTTTCGATGGAAGGAACAGTAATAGCAGCAACTTCTGCTTTAGTAGCAAGACCAGAAACATCTGGTAATTCAGTTTTTCTTGAGCGTAAGTAGTTTCCACTTCAGCTTTAGTAGCTAAACCAGATACATCTGGGATAGCAGTTACGTCAGCTTTAGTAGCTAATTTAGCTTCAACTTCAGTTGTTTTAGCAAGACCTTCAATGCTAGGAACTTCTACACCAGCAACAGCAGCTGTAACCTCAGCTTTAGTAGCCATAAACCAGAAACATCTCGGGGATAGCAGTTACATCAGCTTTAGCTGCAAGTTTGTCATCAGTTTCAGATTTAGTGTAAACATTTTTCACTTTTTCTGCAACTGTAGTCAAGTCAGAGTTTTGGGCTAAAGTTTTCAAAGTATTTACTGTTTCTGCATCTAAGCCAGCTACAGCATTTACAGCTTCTTTAGTAGCATAAGTTTCAGCAACTTCGTCTTTTTGTAGCTAAACCTTCAACAGAAGGAAGTTCTGTTTTCTTAGGCGTAAGTAGTCTACTTCAGCAGTTTTAGCATAATCAGCTAACTTAGTATCAACTTCAGTAGTTTTGTAGCAAGACTTCTGATAGAAGGTAATTCAGCTTTAGTAGCTAAGCCGAGATACGTCAGGAAGTTCAGTTTTTCTTAGCGTAAGTAGCTTCACATCAGTATTCTTAGCCAAACCTTCAATACTAGGAAGTTCAGTTTTTCTTAGCATAGTCAGCAAGTTTAGTTTCTACGTCTGTAGTTTTTAGCTAAACCTTCAATACTAGGAACAGTAATAGCAGCAACTTCAGCTTTTGTAGCCAAGCCAGATACGTCTGGAATAGCAGTTACGTCAGCTTTAGTAGCAAGTTTATCATCAGTTTCAGCTTTAGTGTATACGTTTTTCACTTTTTCTGCAACTGTAGTCAAATCGGAGCTTTTGTGCTAAAGTTTTCAAAGTAGATACAGTGTCTGCATCCAAAACCAGCTACTGCATTGATAGCTTCTTTAGTAGCATAAGTTTCAGCGATTTCAGCTGTCTTAGCATAGTCAGCTAATTTAGTATCTACTTCTGCAGTTTTTAGCATAGTCAGCAAGTTTAGCTTCAACTTCAGTTGTTTTAGCTAAACCTTCAATACTAGGAACTTGTACGCCAGCAACAGCATCAGTTACTTCTTGTTTAGTAGCAAGACCAGATACGTCTGGAAGTTCAGTTTTTCTTAGCGTAGTAGCTTCTACATCAGTATTCTAGCCAAACCTTCAATACTAGGAAGTTCAGTTTTCTTAGCATAATCAGCAAGTTTGAGCATCTACTTCAGCAGTTTTAGCGTAGTCAGCTAATTTAGCTTCAACTTCAGTTGTTTTAGCAAGACCTTCAATGCTAGGGAACTCTACACCAGCAACAGCAGCTGTAACCTCAGCTTTAGTAGCCAAACCAGAAACATCTGGGATAGCAGTTACATCAGCTTTAGCTGCAAGTTTAGTTTCTACGTCAGCAGTTTTAGCATAGTCAACTAATTTAGCATCGGATTCTGCTTTAGTATATACATTAGCTACTTTAGCAGCTACAGTAGTTAAGTCAGAGTTTTGTGCCCAAAAACTTTCCAATTCAGCAACAGTGTCTGCATCTAAGCCAGCTACTGCATTGATAGCTTCTTTAGTAGCATAAGTGCTAGCAATATCACGCAGTAATCAGCTAATTTAGTATACTACTTCTGCAGTTTTAGCAACACCTTCAACAGCAGCTGTAACTCGGCTTTTGTAGCAAGTGTAGGGATAACTGTAGCATCGGCTTTTTCAGCTAATTTTAGTATTAACTTCAGCTTCTTTGGCGTAGTCAACCAATTTAGCATCAACTTCAGTAGTCTCAGCTAAACCTTCGATAGAAGGAAGTTCAGTTTTTCTTAGCATAAGCTTCTAGTGAGTTTGTACTTCAACAGCTTTAGCGATAGTCGTTGAGTTTTTCTTCAACAGCAGCTGTTTTAGCATAAGTCAGAAAGGTCTTGTTCATGAACGTTTAATTTACCGTCAGTTACATAAAGACCTTTCACTAACTTTACACCACACCCAATTTCTTCTTCAGAAGCAACTGGAAGTGTGTATTTTTCAAGCCAGCAAGTTTTTCTTTTTCTTCTGTTGTGAAGTCTTTCAGTAGAAAGTTGTTTTACCAACAACTACTTCAACTTTATTCAACATTCTGTAGCATCGATGTCTGCTTTAAGATCATCTACTGCTCTTAGATTCTTCTTTTAGTAGCGATTTTGTCTTGCAGGAAGATTTTCCAATTCATGAGCAATATCAGCTACTTTTTGCTTCTTTAGCTTTACCTTCTTCGAAGTTAGCTTCAAGAGCATCAACTTGACCTTTTAAAGTATTTAATCACTTCATCACAGCTTGTTTCAAAACTGTATCTGCGGCTGTATAAGCAGTAGCTGCTACTTATTAGCTTTAATAGTATCTTTCAACTTTGCTAAGAGTTACATAGTTGGTATTAGGTTGAATGAGTCAAGTTGCTGAGTCTAAAAGAGTTAGGATCTTCAGTAAGTTGAATAGCTACACCCACATTGCCTTTTAGTATCAAGGTAGAAGTGACCATTAACTAAGTTTTGTGGACGAACTGCAGCATCTTTTTACTAAAGAGCATACGATGATGCATCGAATTTAGAAAGGTTAACATAAGAAGCACCATTGACTGACACCCAAGTTAACACCGTCGAAATAGAATACACCTTCTTTTAGCACCAGCTGGTTGTTGAGAAGCATCTTCACGTAGTTAATAGGACGAGCCTTAGGGTCAATGAGATTTAGTCCATTGATCATTAACCATACCCTGCAACACCACCGTTTTTATCTACATAGAAACGACCTTTGCGAATTGTTTTAACGTCAGGAATGTTATCAATGGAGTCGATAACAACAAGAGCATCTGTGATTGTACGGAACCTTTGAAGAGTTCGCCAGTATCTTCCAAGAAATAGAAAGCATCTTCGTCTACTTTTAGTACCAGTAATCAATTCACTGTATTTAGCTGCAGTAAGACGTACAAAAGCGTTTAATCATGTTCATATTAGCAGTTCCTCCTATTTCCTCTACTGTTTTCCATTCAAGAGCTTTTATTCAATTTGAGCTCGAGTAATAATTTTCAAGGTTAGGATCTGTTTTCGGCACCAGCTTTTGTTATAAGTTTTACCGTTTACGAAACAGTATCACCATGATCCAATGTTTCGAATTCAAGAACTTTAGTTGTACCAGCATCGTAATTCAAGAGTGTCCAATTCATCTACAAGAATTCGTAGCAGGAACTGTTTCACCACAGGGAGTTAGTAGTTACATAGGGCAACAGTTGGAACTGTTTGAACCAACCACTACACACCAGCGAATTTTTGCATAGTCAGCTTTTAGCTTTCAAGAATACATTGAAACACAGAAGGTAAGTTTGAGTTACGTGTACGCATGATTGCACCGTCAGACAATGTAATCAAGTTACCATCTACAGCAGGATTGCTAGCTGTAGGTTACATGGAGTAGTATCTTGTAGCTGTAACAGAGTCCAAAGAACCCCAGTTTTCATCAGTAGTATTACCGTTACCAGGATCGGAAGTTAATTTGAAAAATGCCTGCAGAGAGAACATTAACAACATGCCAATTTACGACGTTTTTAGATAGCATTACGTTCTTCAATTGTTTTTACAGAACGGTAGCCTTGACCATACTCTCTCGTAATGGGTAGCATAATTATCGAGTAGTTTTGAAAATGGAGCGATACCAGAAGCAACGATTAGTGCCGGGATATCGTAAGCAACAGGGCTTTTTCAACGACGCGTCGGTTTGTTGTGTCCATATTAAAATTACACCTCCTTAAAAATAAAAATTATTCTATATAGAATATGAGAAAATAGTAAACTTGAAAATTTTCGAAGATACTCTTCTCTTCTATATTATGAAGTTCAGAGATTTTTAATACCCTTTTTGGAAGGAAAAATAAGGAAGATTTTGGGAGTAGGCTAATATTAGCCTACTCTGTGGAATTAATTATAAATTTTGCGTTCAATTTCTTTTCAAAGCTCACATTGTTGCACGAATCTTTTTCCATGGTCCCAATCTCCCTAAATTAACAGCTGGGCATTCAAAACAGTTGACATTTTTACAACCTTTAGAACAACCAACTTCTTTGTTCAACTCCATTTCTAATTCTTTTAGTTTTAGTGAGTCGATACCAGATTTTTAAAGTTACCAATCTTCCATTGTGTGGTCACATATATATTATCATCAGGAACAAACATACCACAAGGGTATAAGTCTCCATTCTTATCTATATGGGATGAGAACCTAGATGACTACATTTAGAAGCTGCAGATGTTTCTTTATCTGAGTTATATTTTAAGAGATTCCCAGTTTACATATCTGAATGAGAAGAAGCTATATATTCTAGCAACCTTCTCAAACATTTTTCTTAGCATTTATGAATAAACCATTCGTCTCTATATAATGGATATTTCATTATATAATACAACTCAATAGACTTAGCTCCTCTGGATAGTAAGCAAAGCATAGATTCTTCAATGAATTCTACATTCTTTAGATGTATAGCTATCCTAACTGTTACATTAGGACATTCTTTGATTATACTATAGATAGCATTATTCACAAAGCCATTATCATAACAAGACTTACGAATATACTTACTATGCTTTCCATCCCAGCTTACCTTTTACTAACTCTTCGTCTAGATATCCTTCTAATCAATTCAATTAAAGATTTGAAATATAGACCATTAGTGGTTAGACCAAATCTAAAGTGAACATCTTTTGTTCTTTCTGGTTTTCTTATTTCCTTTATCATGCGTTTAATACTATCAGTATAGATTAAAAGGTTCTCCGCCTATAAACTTTACATCTAAAAGTATCTCCAGTAGGTAAATCTTTTAAAAATTTTTAAGATCATCGATTATCACTAAACTACTCCCTCAGAGACTCCCTTCTCCTTGGAAGCAATAATCACAACACATGTTGCACTTATCAGATACCTTGATCATGATAGATTTGAAGTTATCAAACACCTACGATCTCTCCAATCACTAAACTCTTCATATATTGATCGAAAGAGCTAAAGTTATAGAAGTCTATAGTAGTGAAAGTGTATTATCATAAACCGAATCAACCATATTTATTTCATCTACAGTTACTAGGTTATTATAATTCTTATACACATTTGTATTTACTTCTTGGAATAGAATACTATCAAGTTAAATAACTTAGGCTCAAAAATGATTAATAAGAGTTTGGTTATATCTTAATAATCTCTTTTTAGAATTAACTCGTTTTCGAAGTTAAGGTTACAATGAATATTAATAGTTTTATCTACGTTCTTTACATAAACGACTAAATTTATAAATTCCATATTTTATCCTCTCTCGCTATCCAACTAGGCATCCTGTCAGTTACTTCAGGATCATTAACAAAATTTAATCTACCTAAGATCTTTTTGTTTGTTGCTCTGTAAGAGCTGGTGCTAGAGTTTCGAATATATCACTTTCAAGTTTCTTGAAAGGATGAATCTCTCATTTACCCAACCCCTTATGTCTTGTGTAATAAAGCATCGCTGGACACTTATTACAATGGTATTGATTACATCCGCTTCAAACCATTATCCCATTCAGTGTGAGTCTTTGACAAACTTTTTGCATTTTTGTCATAATCAATCACCGTCTTTTACTGTACCAATAATGAGAGTTTTTTGTTAAAAATTCTCACTAAAAAGAGAACAAGGGTATTACATCCCCAGGTAGTGACATAAATCATTTTTCCTAAGATCTCACATCCCAAATCGAGACGGTTTCGCGTGTTTAGAGCACGAGTATAATATAAATAGTTCCAATTTTCATAATCAAATGGTTCATTATTACTATAACTCAGCTATCTTAGTGGCTTGGACTTTAAACTTCTTGAGAAGTTCTTCATCATGGTAATACATTGGGTCTTCTTTAAGATATAGAGGGTAATACTCTATCTTATTACAACCGCAATCTCTTGCATACTTAACGGAATCGTATAAGTCATCTACTGTTTCATGAGGTAGTGCCTTCTAAGTAAAAATATCATTACGATATTTACTTGCCCCAAGTTTAGCTACTTGATCTCTAAAGAATTGATCACTCATATTGAGGTAATTTAGAAAATCGAACTTTGATGCGGAATATAAACCATCCCAAGACATCTTCATAGACCAAGAGTCTAATACATTATCATCTAGTAATTCAAAGATACCATCTAAAGTTAGTACCATTGGTTACAGTCGATGCAATTACTCTTGTATCTTTATATCGTTCGATCTTCTTCATTTCCTTCATAAAAGATCTAATTTCGTTACAGCATAGACTGCATTCCCCACCAGTAAGCTCAAAGTTCAATACCGGACCGATATCCATAGTAAGCAACAGTTTTCTAAGTTCCTAGACTGATTGAATACATTAGATTTAGCTTTAGAATCTCTATCAGAGATAATACAATAGCTACAATCTAAGTTACAGAAGCTACAGAACTTATAAGCACATATTTTACTAGTATCAAACATGGTTATTCTACCGTTATATGCTTTAAGGTTTTCTAGATAGAAGTTATTCTTAAAGAAAGAATCACAATCTTTCTAGAGTACTGGGATTCTACTACACCATTAAATGGATTTGTAGATACATCAGAACCTAATCTATCGGATAGAATAAACTCTTTATCTGTATCAGAAAGATATTTAATCATAATATCTCATATAGTCACAATAATCAGTGAGTTTAAGATATTTACGAATAAGAATAGCATACATAGCATGATTAGACTTATCATAATAACTTAAACCGCGAAAGAGTATTTTCTATATAGTATAAAGAGTCGTTGATGATAGTCTACAATAGTAGAACTCATATGATGGAATCTGTAAAGTCACCTTTAAATAGGGTATGGGTTATTTATAGTATCCATATACGATAATGGAGAAAACTGCAGTTATAGTATTGGAAAGATTTTCATTTACAATACTATTTACTCTACCCAATAGATTAAGAATCTCTTGACTAGTAATTTAGGGTTATTAACCATTACGGTTTGTACTGCTTTCTAGATATGCTTCTAGGAAAGAGTTTTCGAAGATATCTGTATCATCATATGCATTCAATTCATCTAATAATTGTAATGCTTGCTCTGCAAAAGATTTATCCATTTCATATCAACGAAAATTAATCTTAGTAGCATTACACTGCAATCCTAGCATGCATATATTTTAACCAAATATATTTAGAAAAGATTCACTTTCTTTCTTTTCTTCTAAACTAAGTAGACTCAAACAGAGTTTACATAAGGTTTCATATTTCGATTACTACGTACCATCTTCTATATGATTTATTAAGGATATTGGATAATAAGGAAGAATTTGTTTTCATAATCTAAACTTCAAATTACCAGTTTCATACTTAACAATCATTTCTTGTTTATGAATACTTACCATTATTGATTTTGTATTCTTCAATATAAGTTAGGGTTTGTCTTTGAAGAAAAGTTTCGATAAGTTTACTCTAGTTTAATTCCTAGAGCTTTGATTTCCATCATTATCTACTGCAGTTAGTAGTGATAGCATGTTTCAAATGTACTCTTCTCTTATATAGATATCTTCCATTTGTTCAGAGATATCGATAAAATCTTGATTATCTTTAATTTCATCATAAAGACGTTCTGGTAAATAAAAGGATCATTTATCTATCCTTCCTTTTCGGAGACAAAAATAAAAGAGGGTGTAAAATGCACCCCTGCGATTATTTCCCAAGTTATTGTTATTAGCTTTCAATTCAGCTACTTCATCAGTTAGCTTTTCTGCAAAGATTCAAGTTTTTCAATTCGACTATCTTTAGATTTTAGCTTCATTTACATACTCAGAACCTTTGCCGGTCTTGAAAGCTACACCAAAGGTTCATTTGAATATGTTGCAAAGGAAACAGCTCCAGAAATCGTTGTACGTTCATTAGGACGGTAGAACGCACCAACTGCTACAGCGTTGGCATTACGGTAATGACCAGCGGATGCGGCGTAGATGCTTTATCATCCTTATTGAAGTCCAATGGATGAAAGTCCAGCTAAAGCTGCGGACTGTGCACCAACATGAGGCTACCTGAGTAGTGCTGAGTTATTAAAGCTTCTTTAAGTGTATTGGAACCAACTTCGATGATTTTGTTTCTAAAATCACCGATATGATTTTTCATTTGCAGTAATACGAACTTCGTGATTACCTAATACTTCTTTATTACTATCTACTTTGCTCTGATATCATCAATACGAGTTTCATGACTATTTACTTTAGTACCAATTTTATCTGCTTCTTCAATAATGGCATGTGGTGGCTGCCATTCACAGCATCTGTGAAGTATCAGATATGCGTCCTGCTGCAACGATTAGTTACAGTTCGTTCTTTACCAATATCACCAATAGATACTGTTCTAAAGACTACCGGCAAGGTATGTGTTAGCACCATTGATAGTTTCAGATTCGGTTTACGATTGTAGGTATTAGTAATGGAGTTATTACCAATAGCTACAGCGTTTTCTTCAGTTGCTTTTGCTCCATTACCAATAGCTTAGGTGAATTACTAGCATCGACAACTGCTTCTTTACCGATAGCATGTATTGTCGCCTTCTACTACGACATCTTCACCGAATACTAGTGAGTTTTTGCCTGTGAGTTTTGCTCTTTCGCTCACCAGCGATAGAATTATCCTTCGGAAATCGATAGCATTATTATAACCGAATACTAATGTATTGCTAGAATGACTAGCATTATAAATACCACCAACGATAGAATTATTCGCATTCGTGATTGTATTATGGTCGCCAGCCACTACAGAATTTGCAGAATTATTATTGTTTCCAATACCGAAAGTTGCACTATTATGCATCAAGCTGAACAGTGTTATTTTCACCACCAGCAATAATATTAGTCAAATGGCCGTGTGCTTGTGTAACATTTGTATCGATGTCCATAGATAATACTGTTTTTAACTGACTCGGCTACTGGATATTGACCGGTATGATAATCATGAGTAGTAGAATCTGCTGCAAAAGCAGTAGTACCTAGAGATGCAATAACTGCAGTCGTTAATAAAATTTTGTTTACTTTCATTCGAGAGTTCCTCCTTAAAAACAAAAGAGGCTCAATTAAGAGCCTCTTCCATTAATATATTATTATTTATTTTTCTACTTTCTTTAGAAGTTCATCGTATTTAGCTGAAATGTTAGCTACAGTTTCTTCTAAAGTTTTCACTTTGTTTTCAAGAGCATCGTGACGGTCAGTGTTCATTTCGCTGTGTTTACCCGAAGCGGAATGTTGCACCAGCATTCACGACATTGCGATGAGCACCTAAAGTTGCACCTAAGGAAAGCAATGTGTTTTTCGTTAGGGTTGGTAGAATGCACTCTAATGCTACAGATGTTTTTATTTTTATAATTACCAACACCTGTTGCAGTTGTAACTTATCGTGTTTATTGAAGTCCAATGGATGCAACGCTGCCAAAGCTGCATTTTGAGCTGTAGTTTTCAGACACACGGCTATCAGTGTAAGCATTTGCACGATTCAATGTAGCTGCGTCGCCATGTAGACATTGCGGTGCGTACATCGTTCAATTGACCTGCTGTAGCAGCATCATTGGCATTGATGCCACGTGCTACATTAGTGATGTTTTACCACCAGCATTGATGACCATTGTTATCGATAGTAACACCAGCAATGTTAGCTTTGTCAGCTACAACTTCCAGCTTTCACAGAATCAACAGTGATATCTTTGTTAAGATCATGTTTAATCTACACCATTAGCATCAACGAGCTGTTGTATTGGAACCATTAGTGAAGTCTAGACCGTCCAGCCAACATAGTTGTTTTTGTAACACCATTAGCTTTGTATATGTTAGATGTGTGTTTTAGTAGCAGCTTTATTACCATCATATTTGAAAGTAGTTAGAAGTCAGCTACATTGGATGGTGCAACCCAACGTTCTACTTTGATGACATCGTCACCGTGAAACGATTTGGAACCTTTAGCGATAGCATCTCACTGTTGTACGGGATACATATACACCATATTGTGCATTTGCATCACCAGTGGATTTACCATTCAATACACCTACGGAAGCGATGTTGTCTACATGACTATCGGCAACAACGGATTCTGTGGAAATAGAATCTTTTAATTGTTTATAGTTGACAGCATCAGTATCTTTTACACCAGCTTTTACGTTGTTGATAACTGGCTACCTGCATCGATACCATCTGTAGTGAATGCTACATGACGCGACCATTGAGTCTGCAGTTACACCATTGATGTCGTGTGTAGCTGTATCCAAGTTATCACGATTTTCAATAACCATACCAGATGCTTTGCTATTGAGTATCGACATCACCGTCAAATACACCCATACCATCTTTTAGTGATAGTATTATGTACAGGATCAGAAACAGAGCCGAAGGATGCGGAATTTAGTTCTACGTCTTTCTTAGTGGATACTTTGTATTCAACACCACCATTAGCATTTGTACCAGTTGTAACTACTACGTTGTCACCAGCGACAACACTTCCGTGTTTCTTAGCTGCCATAGCATCAGCTGCAGCTTGTTTGTGGCGAGCAGTTGCTGTTTCGTGATCCGCTCACAACATCACCTAACATTTGTAGAGACCCTTAGCTGTGTCCACAATATCTTTATGGTTCTTATTGATTGCTATCAGCTGTAGCGTTCTAATTGGCTACCGTTTACTGCATCAGTAGAAGTTGCAGATACTCGACCAGCAGCTACATTAGTAATAGTACGATAAGCAGTTTTATCAACTATGGAATCAAATTACCATTATCATCGACGATAGGCGTTTCCGTGACTATCTGTTTCATAATCAGATATAATTTTTACCACCAATGCTTACTGTACCATCAGCTGTTTTGCCTGCAAAATTATATGTTTTACCAGCAATGGCTGCAGAGCTAGTAGAAACTTCTTCATCTGCTCTTGCCGATGTTCCGAGTGCTACACTATTTTCAACTTCAGAAGTTGTATGAGCGATAGCTGTCACATTCTTTTTAGAAATTGTCTCAGATGAAGAACCAACAACGACGGAATCTGTTGCGTTGTCATCTATGAAAACATTTCTACCAATACCAACAGCACCTTCAGCGTATACTCTGGAATAAGACCCACAGAAACAGATTCTTTACCATCTGCATTCCCCAGAGCCTACAACTACAGCACTTTCTGCTCTAGCATGTCCTCCACCTACTGCTGTTGCACCATCACCAGATGCAATAGACCAGCTACCAATACTAACAGCACCTCTTCCTTCCAGAATAAGCATTAGTACCAATAGAAATTCCGGAAACACCTTTAGAATTTGCTTTATATCCAAGAGCGATGGATTGTCTACCAGATGCAGTTGTTTTTGAGTAGCTAGCGTATCGCCAGGTTCTTTCACATTACCGCCAATTGCAATGGCATCTCGTGCAGTGGCTTTCTGTAAAAACCAATAGCTAAAGTCCCTTCTCCAGTTGCTTTTAACTGTTTCTACCAATAGCAACAGTTGCTGTATTTTCGGCATAAGTGCTACCGAAAAGCTAAAGCATCGGTACCGTTTGCACGAGCTTGAGACCCGATCACCAAACGTATCATTTCTGCAATGCTTGTGCGGAAGAGCCGATAGCTGGAATTTGCGACCTGCAGCTCTACTTATACTCACCGCCGGCAATAGCATTTGTTCCGGTCGCTTTATTAGTGTTACCATAAAACAAAAACTATTGTCACCTGCTACGGTATTGCTGCAACCTACAACAAAAGGCACTTGTGATTGAAGCTACTACGTTTTGTTTACCCTGTACTTCCGCACCATATAGGCGGCATTTGGATCAACAGTATTGACCCCAGCGCAAATACAGAACCAGAAATTGCAGCATAGCTGCTATCAATGTAATTGCTTTTTTGCTTTTGTTGTTGTTTTCATTTTGTTTCCTCCGTGAAAAATGATTTAAATAAACAACTTAATTTATATAACTCAATAACTATACTCCTACCTTTATTGATATAGTTATAGAGTTTTCAATTGCTTCACTAGCCAATTTGTATACTTTTTGAGAAATGGATTTTTGAGTAGAATAATATTCCTTAATGGCTTTTTAAGTATTAACTATGGCCAAATACATCAACTTCAACACACTCTCTATAAATAGAAATGTGTTTTTGATTTGCTTCATCAAAATGCTTTCAATATAGACTTAGAACTGTTTGACGGTCGCTAGTATCTATAGTCTACTACTACTTCTTTGTCTTTTTAGATCATAAATCTTACCTTGATAACGGAATCTTCTCTAAAGAGAAAATCTTTAGAGTTAGATGCATTTTCAATTAATGCATCACCCTCATAGCTGTCAAAATTTGTCTTATATCCATGAGGGATGTGGTTTTACTGCAACATTTCGTTTTCTATAATTCCAGCTAGATTTTTAAAATTGCTGTCAAGCCCTGATGTTTTTAATCTTTGTATTCTTCACTTTAATACTCCTTTATTATTTAAAAATATAATTAATTTCTTACCACATATCTAGACACTTCTGGGTCGTAAGACAAATGTCTAGCTTTTTCCAAATATTCTAAAACCTCATTCTCTAAATAGCCTACGACATCAAAGCAAAGCTCTGTGTCCCAGCGATACTTCATCGCTTTCATAAGGCGAGCTCGATAGACCTTTTAAGTCCACCAAGGATGAAGCACTCGAATAACAGATACTTGGAGATCGCAGTTCGGGCATCTGAATCTCCACGCCTTCTGTCTCAGCAGCAAATAATTAGTCTTACAAAAGACCTAATAAAGTTAGAACTCAACGAATTCCCTAATAAATGTAACTTGTTTTCTTTTTCATTTTAAATACTCCTTAATTATTAAAATAAACTACTTTATTCACTTTTAATAATATAGTGTGAAATTTATGATAATTACAAAATTAAGGGAGTATAAAAGTGATTAAATTTATCGTTTGTATTAATACTTTCTAATGGAGTGATATTATGCTCACGTTGAGTCCATGCTGTATAGTCCTAGATATTTCTTAGAAGTATTTTCTTTTTTCTTCAGGAGTTAATGAAGCTAAAGTTCTTAATAGTTTTTACCGAATATCTTAGTATTACGACATGTGCAATCTAAGTAATGGTTCTCCCAGTCATCACCGAACTTCTCATATCATTCTATAACGACAACCACTCACAAATTGCTCCAAATTCGCATTTTTGACAATCTTCGTGTTTACATCTACGTTGAGCTCTAGTATCATCTAATCGAACTAGTTGTTGACTCATAGCAGTGCAGTTATTTTGAATACCTTCTGGAATATTGTAGTATATTTACCAATATCACAACTACAGAAACTACGATCTTGTCTTAACCATGCTCCAATCTTATTTAAATGCTCTACATAGAGTTTATCTAAATCAAATGTATAAAGGTAATTGTTTCTCTAGTTCTTCATAGAAGTCTTCAGAATAGTTTTTCACCATGAGCAATAACGAAATTCACCATTAGCTTTTACGGGATATTTGGTATCATGTTTAAGAGCTTTGAAATGATCATGTATTTCTTTAAGCTTATAAAATATTCTCGTTGATTTACTACAGTCTTACATCGAATGTAATACCTGCTCCAAAGCATATTCAATATTAGCGACCTTTTCTGCAATAGAATCGCCATGTATTTCATCAACACGACTAGTAGCTAAATCCATCCCAAGATAGTTGTACTTCATTGAGTTTATATCATTTATGGAATTCAATAAATTCTTTCAGTTAGCCATAGTATGGATGCGACTACTTGGAATTTACATTTTTCCATAGTATTTCTTAACCATATATTCAATTAAGTCTAATCGAAGGAGGGTTCACCCCAAAGATATATAATCCTTGAAGGTTTAAGCTCTTCCATATTTATCAATCTGCTCTATAGTCATATCCTTAGAATGGAGTCATGTAACGGTACTTGCAACGATTAGGACAATTATTGGTTAGAAGAAGAAATATTCTATAATTATCCATAGAATCTCCTGCAAATTACAGACATACCACAGTTTTGATTATGGCATGTATTAGAATAACAACCCTGACAAGATAATTGACAAGTAGATTGACAGTGAGTTTGACATGTGATGTTGCAATCAAACCATTATCATCCCACCAGTTGTTATATGTGTCAAGTTGTTGAGAAATTCTACGAGATATTCAGCAATCAATGCCCATTTAGAAGCATATACAGTTTCACCAGTATTTACATGCTCAATCGTAAAAGTTTGTAGTTGGATCAGAGACTGCTTTTAGTAACACGACGTAGTGTATTATTACAGATTTGAACCGTAGTATCATCTTCTTTGGGTAGCAATACGAAACCATGTAAGATAGAACGGTTTTCACAAGCTGTAGAAAGAGTTCGCTGGATCGTAGTTAAGCGTGCAAATACGAGCATCTTGTTTTCAATACAGCTTCCATGTTTACAACAGCTTGGAATTTCACATTATAAATAGTTTCAGCTTCTGTAAATACAGGTACTGTTTTTATCTGTATTTGCAATCCAGCATATGAATGGTTATGGTCTGCTGTTTCTCAATAGAGCACGTTCAATTGAATATGCAGTGCCTACAGTAACAGCAATACCAGACATATCTTCAGGGAAATCAGATAATTGATTTTTCAAATACGATAAAAGTTTCTTGGATTGCCAACTTTTAGTAGCAGTATCTAGTACCATTATATTAGCGAGCTGTTAATAAGCAAGTACTTTAAAAATCTTTTAGTAATATTTCTACCAATATAATGAATAGTATTACCAGGTATATTGCCAAATGTTCTACTTCTGCACCAGAAATAGATTTATGATTCTAGCATCCATATTGGAATAACCAGATACTCTGATACCTTGACCAGAAGCTGCAGTGTATTTCAATAAGCTTAGAATCTAGATTAGTACTCAATACAGGAGAAGTACCAACACCTGTATCTAGAGGAACGATCTTTTTCATTTCTCCCGTAAGTACATTCTTCGTACTTCTACTGTGTTAATGAGGTGCAATGGTCTCTAACCAAGTCAGCTGTAGTATCAATAATAAGGTTTACATCATTAGCTTTAAAGAGTACCATCTTCTTCATTTACAGAACGTTGAGCTTCTTGAAGACGTCTTTCTAAATCCGTATTTTCAATACCATGGTGAGCATAACGAGTACCAGTCTTTTCTTGCCAAGGATGTTCTTTAGCACGTTTAATGGATCTCGTTCATTTTAAGTTAGTTAGAATAATATCAATAATAGAGCTAAAATAAGTTCTACCTGGGAGTGTCCCTTTTTATTAGGTTTTCTAGCTTTACTACATAAAGTGACTTTATGTCTATTAGCCATAATATTCTCCTTTATTTTTCTAGCAGATTTATCTTCATCCGTTATATAAAGATCTATACGGATTTCTTTATTTGTTATACGTCGATATACCTCTTTACCCGAATATAGATAAAATAGTATTCTAATATTTCTTTTAGCCTTATCTTTTATCTATATTATTTATCTTATTGAAAGTAAGATTAATACCAACGTTAGTTGATGTCTTTACGTCACTATATCCATCTTGGTCTGGAAAGTTTACAAAAGCAGAGCTTAAAGTAGAGAATTCATCTTCTTTACTTTATATTGGATATCGTAAGAATTAGAAGTTGAGTCCCAATCTATCTTACAAGTATATCCTGCTATATTTGTAATTCTATCAAACCGATAGAAATAGTCAAGTACTAGAATATAATTCACATTCTATACGCTTTTACAGCGTTTTTCGGAATCCATTATACTTCCTCTTCTATTACTTTAGTAACAACAGCATCTTCTGGTTTTAATTTGAGATAGATATAAATCTTCTACACTTGAGCTGCTAGTACTTTAGCAGATTTATCTATAATAGCATTAGTGAAGTAATCTTAAGGGATCCAATAATATTTTTCTTCACCATGGTTTTTAATCATAGCATCCACATGAGCTAAGGATACAGTGAAAGTAAGTTCATCATTTACATCAATATTCTTGAATACCGTATCAATATAATCTTTTAATCTTTAAGTTTTCAATCAATACATTCAAAGTTCTACTACGAACGCATTAGTTGCAGTAATGAATTTGTGTTGATACTTCTTAACTGCTTTTACCATAGCTCGTTTAACTGCACAGTAAGCATCAGATGGAGTATCTACCATCATCAGTTTGACGAATATTTTCTTCAGGACAACCGAGCACAGATGATGGTTACCGATCAAGTTTCATTCTTCTTTAATATATTTAGCTGTTTACACCACCTGTAAGCGTAGAACGATCTACCACCTGTATGAGATATTGCCAATCTTTTTGATCTTCTTTGTGTTCTTTTTCGGAAGTTGGTAATTGATGACAAGGATATATATCACCATTGATATCAAATGCACCAACGAGTAGAACCAATTGGGCACATTTGTGGTGTATATACATCTGGTTCTAATACGTTGAGAAGAATCTCATCTGTGTTCTTGAGTAGGAGTGTAGAGTTATCATCATTTAATTTAGTAACGTATATCTCATAAGATCTTCCATATATCTTTTCAAGACCTTTAAGTTGTTCTTCATTCCATTCTGTATCAGTTACAGGACATGGAGCAATATTAGTAAAGCCCATATCTAAGAATTCTTTAAACCCCATCAATAGCTTTATCGATATCTTCTGGTAGAATAGTCTACACGGACTTCTACAAAAGATACCAAGACCATTATCAATTAACTTCTTGATGTTGTTGGATACTATATCGTAGCTATTGGAACGCAGTTCTTATCATGGTTCTTTTCTTACCATCTACAGATACGCAATAGATGAAGTTCATTGTCATCAATGTATTCCATAATTTCATCTGTAAAGTGATGATTAGTTAGTTGTAACACCATAAAAGATTTCGTAACCTTTTTCATTACAATTATCAGTTACATCTTTTCATCATTTCCAATTTAAGAAGGTTCACCACCAAAAGAAGTTCAACATTAGACTTCCATGATTCTGTATTTCTACTATTGTATGCTTTATCTACAATATCAATAGCAGTTTTAGAATCCATCATTTCTGAGTTGTTTATTGTGTTCAAAAGCAGTATATACAGCTAAGATTGCAGTTATTAGTAACGTTGATTGTAATGGAGTCGCACTTATAGACATCCTCAAACTTTTCTAACATGTGTTCTATCTCCTTGATCGAGATAAATTAAATATTAATATTAATCTAATGTCTCCGGAGTAGTTAAAACTACTACCAGTAGCCAATGTTGGCTACTGGCTATAATAATCTTTTTATTTCTTAAAAGTTAGATGTTTGTATTCAGCACCTTTTGCCTTCTTTATAGAAGAGACCGTGGTCATTTTTGTCGCCATCTAAACGAGGCATAACGGATAACTTTACCGAAGTAAAATTTAACTACGTTTTCTTCTTTAGCACCACGGATGGATTTGAATAATTGAATGGATTTAGATTTCAAAGAACCGATTTTGAAGAGGATGGAGCAGCTGCTTCATTCTGTAGTTTCTGATTTCTTCTTTCAACGCTACAATAGTAGCAGATTTATGCTTTAACTAAATCTTCTAATTCTTCAATTTGAGCTTTCCAGCTTCTGCCAATTCAGATTTAGCTTGTTCTAAAGCTTCAGCTGTTTTCTTATTAGAATTAGTGAGATCTTCGATAGTTTTGGGATCACGATCAGATCATGTTTCTAGTTACACCACCGAAAATTTAATCAGAGTCAAACATAAAAATTCTCCTTATTTAAAATCTACAGTAAATTTACGGATATTAGTATCGCAGTGTTTATTACGAACGTCTTGTTGCCCTTACCCATAACGATACTCTTACTTTTACCAGCAGGTACTTTTTGTTTTGAATGTACCAACATTGGAAGTTTTTGTATTGTGTAGAGAGTCATGATAGGAGCAAAGTATGGGTCAGAACCATTTTCGTCTACGATTCCCAGATGAGAACATTGTTTACTCGAACTTCAAAGTTATAGAACGAGTTATATGGACTAGATTTATATCCATTGTAACTAACCTAGATTTCTGTATTGATATCTAAAGTAATATCTGTTGCGTTATCAAAACCATGTTTCAACGAATACTGCTTCATTGTAAGCAATATTGGAATGGTTTGTATATTGATGATATTCTTTATTAGAAAGAAAGTTGTTTAGGTACCGCATCAGAAAGTTTTAAATATACTATCACCCAGAACATATCCAGACGCTGGCATACTAACCAATGTACGAGGCATGTATCTATCATCTGTAGCATATACTCTTGTAGTATATTTCTTTACCAAGAATAGAATTGAATGTCTCTTGATACTCTTTACCATCGACAATAACAACGACACGTTGTTTGTCTACCTTTGGATGATATTGACTTTACAAGTTACATCATCATCAGATACCTACTGGAACCATTGTAATTGGTACCCATCGATTATCTTCAGTATACATATAAGGTTGTGGTAAGGAAGGATCTACCTTACAACTCTTTTTAATGGTTTAGGATCTGTTGGTTTACTAGGAGCTATAGTAACTCGTACATCACCAAGTAATTGTTTTAATTCTCATTAAACGATTTTTCTAGATCATGAAGATCTATCATATGTGAATTTTTGGCTTAAACATTTCTTGAAGATCTTTTTGTTAGATCTTCATATCTAATACGATCTCTTCACTAAAAGTCGACATATAAACCCTCCTAAGCATATACAGCTTTGCTTTTTGCCAGCCGTTATTATAAGTACACATGAAAGTATACTTGGGACCCTAAAACAATTGCGATCTCTTTATTGTTTTGAGGTTAGGGATACTAGCTACATCGTTTACTACACTTAAAACGATACCATTTAGTTTAGCTTCAATTTCAGCTACTTTATTTTTGAATGTTTTCGAGATCGTCTTTAGATACGCTTCGTTTAGCATAGCTTGTAGACTTGGGGCGAGATCGTCATAAGAAATCTTGTCATTGTCTTTAAAACCAGCCATCATTACACCTCCTATAATGATATATTAAGATTATTAGTATGTTCGGCGGAGTTAGTTTAACATTTTTATAAGGACTGACTATCTAAATTTATGCTAATTCCAATTATAAGGAGGTGGAAATAAGATATATAGGGTATAGAGACGTCGGCTGTATACTTTTGCGTAGATTATTATCGCTAAATGTATTATTACGTAGACGATTGATGATTATTCTCTCTACTTCCAGCTATAATTTTAATAATACTATGCAATAATATTTATGTTGATATTTATGAGTATAAAACTAACTATCAGAATACTATTGCTCATTTAGAATCGACATAAACATATCGACGATATTATAAATAATCGTAAAGGCGATTAATACAGTTACAGAATACTTATACTATTGGATATACTCAGCGCCAGTTACAAGATGATTATGGTAAGAAGATCTATTGACTATGAAGAGAGAGCTCCATTCAACTGAGTAAGAATACAGCTCTAATTTCACTATATCATGATGCTTTATCATTAGATAATAATAACTTTACGAGAGCATATAGGGAAGATAAACAAGAACGCTTTATTCTTAGCTGATAAAGATAGAATGATATCAGTCCTAAAGAATGTTACGGAAGATTTATTTGTCCCATGGGGTGAGTTATTAATAACTACTAATAAAGAATTAGAGAAGAGTGTAATAACTCTATTCTAACTGAGGATAGAACTGGTGATTCTACCGATGATGATATTTTTATTTATTCCAGAAGGAATATACAAAAATGTCATTGAATATAATAAAAACTTGAAAGATTCTGATGGCAGGCATTTAGAAATCACTAAACCTGGAATAGAAAGTATCAACGACCTTATTGATAGTGGTGGAGTTACTGCTCTTGAAACTTATGATCTTTTAGTACCAAGTTATTTTGATGCTGGACGTGCTCTTTACTAAGAATAATCCTGATGCTAAAATTTCTCATAAATTAATTCTATTACGTAGTTCTAATTTTATATGAAATAGTAAAACCATATGTGATACTTATATAACCACATATAATACATTAATCAAGGATTATAAAGAGACTAATCTGCTATTATTATGAGATTGTAACGTGTGTAGTTATTTCTATTTTTCTTAATTACATTATTTAGTATTTGTTTATACACTATTTTCTAAAAACTTTCCGCTTCGAATCTATTACACTAATAGGTAGAAAAGGCGGCAATATCAATGGATAAAGATCTCTACTCAACGGTTTTGTCATTAGATTCGATCGTTATCTTTACAGTAATTCTTATCGTATGCTGGCTTGGAAGTTTAGCTAGAGATTTTATAATCGTATTTAAAGTGTGAAAAGGTATATATACATCTTACCTTTTAAATATAGAGCGACTAGAGTAGCTCTTTCTACTCATACTTCTACATTATTAGTCTTTCGCTTTATCCGATACAATAATGATCATATTGGATTTAAGGGGTTTATTATTTATATCCTAATGGTTGGCATAGTTGGTTTGTGAGCTTCAGAAGGATATCCACGTTAAATAGGATTATCAGAAATAATCGATTTGATCGTAAACGCTCTGCAGATGTTAGGGATTATAAGGATGCTGTTGGATAATCAACAAAAAGTTATCATTAAGAAAATCTATATCAACGATTCTGATAAGAAGAAAGTATATAGACGATGATGATGAAGATGATGAAACTCAGTAAGTTCTATGGCGAAAAATGACCTATAGAACGTACCATAAATCCTAAAATTGATATCAATTTTTATTTAAAGGAGGATATTTAATATGACCTTATTTAAGTTCAATCTGGGTAGCTGCCAACTAAATTGTCATAAAGAATCTAGGTGCAGGCTTTACAATATACCAGGACTATGAAACTAGATTGCACTGGTAGTGCTCATGGGGCGTTTTTAGTTTATCGTGATGAGACAATACACAATACGTTAACTGTAAGACGATAATACCGTTTCTCAAGTTCGTGATGTGTTCTGTAGTTTGCAGAAATCACAGATCGGTACTTGCTATGTATTTGCGAAGGATCTATCTGGTAAACATGGCAGATTATCCTGTATTTGTTACTAACTATGCTTCCAATACTGTAACTAAAATTATTAATGGTGAAAGTAAACGAAAAGTATTTGGTGTTAATCAAAGGTCCTCGTGGTATTTGTTGTGATACAGATGGTAATATCTGGGTACTAGCTACCTTGACAATACTCTTTCTGTAATCTGGAAAAGGTATGACTCTTTATGAAGGAGTTGTAAACAAAGCAATATGGTCCAGATGGTATTTGTTGTGACTCTCGTGGTAATATTTATGTTGCTTGTGCTATTAGTGGCGTAGTAACTAAAAGTTTCCCACCAAGTTAAAAGTAGCTGATATCACTGTGGGTGATGAACCTCGTGCTATCGCTGTTGACTTATCCGACAATATCTGGGTTGGTAACTTCTCTTCTGGTACTGTAACTCGTATTAACGGTGCAGACTTAGAAACTTCTGAATTTATCTGTGATTCAATGGTCCAATCTCTATTGGTGTGACTAAAGACGTTTCAATGATTACCAAATCGTTGTAGCAAAAACTACAGAGATAAAATATTGCTATTCTTGATCCAACTTCCGGTGCTCGTGTAGAAAAGATCGAAAACAGCATTTAACCCAGTAGCATTGGGTGACTTCACTGGTTTCCAATCCTACTAATGGGTAAAAATATGATTCCCAAAACCAGACGGTACTGACCAGTGTAACTTGGGATGACTTAGCTCCAGAACTCAAAGAAATGATCAAAGGTATGAATAGTCTTCCTCAAAGTGAGTTAAAGCTCTGCCATTATTCTTTTGAATCATCATGGTACCCAACAGCAATACAATTAGCTTTTAGACCACTTGTTATATGAACCAATCGCATTGAAAGGTTTCAGTATCACTCAACCAGCTAATGGTATTGCTGAAATTGGTTCCCACAATTTCTGAAGTTGAATTTAGTTGAATTTGGGAAAAACTCTGACAACTGTTGCATCCCAATGTATAAAGCGTACAGCTAATCCAAAATGCTTCTATTGGTTTTGTTGCTATGGATTAATACAGCTAAGAAATCCGACGTTAATATTACTCCAATACTACTTGGGAATTAGTAGTTGAGACCAAAAGCAATATGGAATCAAAGCTCAAGCTTCTATCGAAATTCTTACTAAGATTTTACTATAGCGTTTCTGATCGTGCTGTTTATTAAATCTGATGATATTCTAAACTTGGTCATTCCAATTCATTTAAATCGAAGATGGTCGAGTTAAGAGATACATTTTCGACGCTACAGGTGGTGGATACATGGTATTCGCAATCCCATCTGCTTATCGTTTGAATGCTGGTGGTGACATCACTATCGGTGGTCTTATCAACTCCGACTGGAATGTAAAACAAAAACTTCCGTGTGCACTAACGAATCTGGTTATACTAATAACTATGAGCGTTTACACATCTGGTAACTTTACAAACAGATGAAAACATTCCTGTTTTGATTAACTACCAAACTACTAACTCTGATTCTACTGATTTACCTAACTCTGCTGGTAATCATAGACTTCTGAATCAACCATCCACAGATGGTACTGGAACAACTCAAAACCAGGTGCTTCTGTAACTACATTACATATCTCTTCTGAAGATGATACAGTTACTCGCACTGAAACTCCATTAGTTGATGGATAGTAAAGGTAATGAAGAATAATCATTAAACTATTGGGCATCTGGATAATTTCCAGATGCCTGATTTTATCTTTAAGAAAGGGGACTCTAAATTGGAAAAAGAAAGTAATGAAGAAATCACAGCGACCAAAGATTAGAGGAACGAATGTTTCATCTCCTATTCGTCCATTTACACATAGATAAATTCCTACAGCTCATTCTAATGAGTTATTGGGTGGTATGCATAGTTAGTAATACTATGGACGGATGTATAGAAATTCTAAAGAACGTCAGACAACTATACATGACTTGTATGGTTAAGACAGATATGTATATTCTTACATCTAATCCAGATACTCCTAAAAACTAAATTTAACTGAATTGGACTAAATTCACAGCTGGGAATCACTGAGTGTTGGTACTAAGACAATTGAAGTAGACGGTAAGAATGGAAGTTATTACTGACATTATCACTAAACAAATTGTTATCTCAGGGTCTAAATATCTTTATTTCGTAAGCTCTATCAAAGAATCTTCTATTAATAAAGATAGAACTCTATTGTCCATTTGATCGCTATTTTACACAAGATCAATTCTATTGTGCCATTATCTACGTACCATGGAAAATAATATTTCCCTAGAGCTACAACTCTATAGTATTGGTAGATTGGAAAACTCTTTCCAGAATTGATATTGATAAAGATACTCAAAGAGGCTCTGTAGAGTAGATAATACTTAATTAGCTAGCAGTACTAGACTTACAATCACTGCAGCTAGTACTATTCCTTTAGGTCTAGAATCTATATCTACCTGTGTGAAGTTCGTCAGAAGATTTAGAAAGGAATGAAACAGTAGCTAGTCCTATTATTAGCATTATGGTCGCTGACAATACAAAACCTGTAACTGAATGGTACTTGAGTTAGCTCTTCGTACAGGTACTACATCTAAAAGAAATTAGAAATCAACGTATGGAATAACAAAAGTGGTTCTGTAGACGTTTCTGATTTGGTTGATGTTGACTAACAACTGTTGATGAAAACGATGTAATGAAAACATCTGCTGAAGAAACTGTTCGTGATAAATGGACACAAGCTTTTAGTATATACTACTGCTCCTGTAGGTGCTGATGGTTCTAAACAATTTCCGTTGCCATTGGTGCTAACTCCTATGTAGGTGTAGCTTCCATGGTGCTGCTGTATGACTTGACAAATCGTGTTATAAAGTACAGCAAACGATGGTACTGTAAGTAACAGCAGTACAAACTTCGCGTAATATTCGAGTTCAGTATTACCTGCTTTGAATGCATCTACAGATGTTCAACTGACGTTTGAAAAGATCAGGATACTTCTCTTAATAAAAGACAACAGCAAACAAAAGGGAAGATTTTTAAATGAAAAAGAGTATAAAAGTACTTGTCCTGAGAGGTATTCTCTTGTAGTTATTACAAAAGATGGTAAATTTGAACAAAGGAATTCATCGATGGTGAAGATAACCGTTATCTGAAGAAACTAAAGACCATGGTGAGTTGAAAATTTGGTTTTGAGGTTTGAGGCACTATGCTTTTGTAGATAGAAACGGTAACTTTTAAAAACATTATTTGATGATGATGTTATTCATGATAATAACTTCGTTGCATATAAAAAGATAAAGATGGGAGCTCCATCGCTTTATATCTGACGATATAGAATTCTTCAACAAAGCTTTACTGCTGACTTATTTGGTTTCTTCTAAACTCAATATCAATAAATTCAAGTATGGTTATAATTGTATCTGTAGTTATTGAAGGTATTAAATGTAAGTCAAAGTAAGTAGTAGATATATTATTAGGGTTCTGCAGTTACTAAGGAATTCGAATTATCTATTGCTCCAGAAAAACCAAATGCTAGTGTAGAAATTACACCTTGTTTGGTAAATAATAGTAGACTAGAAGATCGAATTATTGGTGAAGCTAACCTTTACACCTTAACTGTCCAGTATCTACCATCAACTTCAAAATTCAAAAGCATTGAGCGAGGTGGATATCGATGCCTGCACTACAGGAGAACGGGTATAGGTTAGTAGAGTACGATAATGAATTAAATACATACGTCAATATACGAGCAGATGTTCGTGATGTATGTGAATTCGACGACCCATCACATTTCTACAATTATTATAGAAGACTATGAAACTTTATACCTATGAAGTGTACTATACTGGGTAATATCAAACTACCGTTCCTCATTGAAGCCAGTTATCGAAGAGTATGCAATAGCTGAAATCCAAATCGGTTGTAAAATACTAGCTGAGGATAAAGGGTATAGCATATTCATTTATAACCTAAAAATAAAAGGAATATATCCATAGCTCATATGAGCTATGGAATATCTTCTGCTTTTTAGTTCTAGATAGTCATCGTTAGATTCTTTCAACTCTTCAGCTTTGTATTAGCTTCAAGTATAGCATTTATTTTGCAGCCATATCATTATCATCATAATACTTACGGCTTAGTTGTAATAATGCATTACCATTCAAGATAGAATCTTTGAATAGATTCATGTCATTGTAAACTGCATCATTACGAGAAATCATCATAGCATCTCTTGGATTAAATACACCAATGATCTTGCAGAATTCAAGTAATGGAATATAAATAATATTCAACGTATCCCCCATCAAAGTCAGCCCCGAATGAAGATAATATACACTCAAAGGCATACTTAATGTGAAGCTATCATTAATACCAACTACTTTCATAGCCATGATAGAACCATAACGGATAGTAGGGTTACGATTGATTAATACATATAGACAATTGTATTGATAATATTCATAATAATATTTATAATCTGTGGATCCCTTTTCAAGTCTCGCTTGAGAGAATCGCATATAGCATCAGCTGCATTCATATTATAAGTCTTAATAAGAATATTAATGATGGTTTGTTGAAGTAATTCTAATGCTGAATAATATGGAATCTAACTTCATCAATTCTAAGCTCAGGTCCTGGAATAATTACAGAACGAGAGTAAAGCAACAACGACCAGCAATCAAGGAACGTAATCGTCCTTTCTTACTCTAGCATCATATCTAGAATACCTTTTACAAAAGCACTACTAACGTTCTTGAATATCCCAAAGAACAGAGTTCTTATACTTAGGCATTCTATACATTGCAAGACTATCGTCTTTTGCTTTAGCTGCTTGTTTAGCAATCATAGTATATCGGTTATTGGCTTCTTCGAATGTGAATCTACCTTCATCGATTTTCCATGGACGTAATACGGAAGTATATCTGGGATATTTTGAATAAAGATTTTATCTCTATTAGCCATGATATCTTCATATACATCTTCACGTTTACCTTTAAGTTTAGAATGGAAGTATTCCATAATTTCGTCGAATTTTCATAGAACCCAATCATGCCGATTGTTGCATAAGTTTGATCTGGTTCTGTCTTTACGACGACCACGACGTTTCTTTTTCCTTTTTCTTCTTTTTGAATAGTTTTATCTACTCTGGTAATAGGATTACCATTTTCATCTAATTCTACTTCTGGAATTAGAATAGCTTTTTAAGTTTTCTGGACGAATATATCGTTCAATGCCTCATATACAAGTTTGGATGAATGATATGGTATGGAGCTAGAGTTAATCCAGCCAAAGATTTCTAAATCATCACCTGTATATTGTACTTTTAGTATGACAATATGGGCAGATAGAGTCGTTATAATCTCTACCTTGTGTCTTCATACACTTTACAAGAATATCTATCAGCAAATGCATCAGGATCTTGTAATGTTTTTGTGAATCGTTCAGAATAGATAGAGTCTGTACGCTTTAAAGTTTTATTTAAAGCGACATCAGGTTCTTTGATTAAGAAACTCTTTTCCTCTTTTCTAGATCTTTTTGCATTTCCTCATCTAGGTTTATACGTTCTAGTGTAGTACTGAACTCAAACTCTGGATTATTAGAAATTCAAGATCAAAATTGATAGTTTCTGCCATAGTAGTCCTCCTTGAACGATGTTTTTAATATTCAAATTCCTAGGAATTTATAATCTAATTCTATAGATTTTATTCGTCTAATTGTTTCTTTTTAACTAATCCAAATATATTGGATTCTTTACCTTGGTTTTTATCTACATACTTTACATAATCCTTCGGTGGATTATCAAAGAATATAATTAGTTCTAATAATTCTTGATTTGATTTAAGTGGTTCATAAATTAATAACCTCCTATTTTAAAATGACTTAATTTTTATCATTTTTATAATATACAGTCATAGAGATTATTAATATTTAACCATAAATCTATTAGTACCATCTTCAGGTCTCACTAAAATAGTTTACTAACTCTTGAGCCATTTGAAATAAATTAATAGTTTCAAAAATGATATAATAACCCTTCTATATCTCTTTACGGATAGAGGAATTGACTAAATCCTTACTATTAATATACATCAATGCTCCTGGATGATTAAAGTCTTCAGAGTCAGTAATTGTAGAAGCATGAATACTACCTTATTCTTAAATGCTAATCTAACACCCGAAAACGAAGGACTATCTCTTACCATAGTAAGTTTACCTTCACGTTCAGCATATAAATCGGATGCAGTAATTTCAGCGTGTATCCCTCAATGCTTCTCTAAATTGGATTATATCAGAGATCATTTATAACTAAATATTCTCGTCTAGTACTATATTTTACCGATTGTTTCCAATGTTAGAAAATATCTATACTCTAATCTGATATTTACCAAACGCTCTATCTGCTGGCTTAGAATGGAAATCGGTTTCCATATGAAAGGATAGGTCTCTATATCTTTCAGCTTTAGCGTCACTTAGTATTACATTCATTTTAAGAACAGCTTTTTCCACCAACGTAGTAGATTAGCGATTCTATCTTGTCTGCAAATTCTTGTCCAATTTTCCTACCTTCTCTTTTCTTCATAAAGAGGTGGGCTAAACCTCTTTATTTATAAAAATATTCTTATGCAGTTTGTTGTTGTGGTTGTGCAGGTTGTTGATGGATATTGTATTGACCCATTTCACCTGTTGCAAGACGCATCCAGTACCAAGCATCTTTTACCTTGTGCATTGATACGGAATAACAAATAACATTACTACGTTTTAAGTAATCATGTATTGATTTTCGAGAACCATTTTATTGTTACGGAGAACAAACAAATGGTGTCTTTATCAACCATTTGAATACCACTCTACACGGAAACGACCACCTTTGAGATATAGCATCAGCTATTACCGTATTACCACCTTTGGTAATCATGCTCACGAATCAAGTAAGTGAAGTTAAGAATAACTTTATCAGTATCCACTGTTTTATTAATCTTAGCTTTACGTTTCAATGCATTAGCATCTAAGAATGTATTCATGAAATGCTTATAGGAAGAGTATCCTAGGTATTTCGCCACACATTCTGCTAATTCACGATCAGATGTTTCCAATTTTTCTTTCACAACTTTATCCTTAACGGATTTTGGATTCTGTTTTTAACTGGTTCCATTGTGAAATAGTTGCTTGAGGAGCATCAGCTGGTGCTGGTTGTGAGCATCTACTTGAACTGGTTGTTGTGGAGCTTGAGCTGGTTGAACAGCTTGAGGTACCACTGTAGAAACAGTAGCTTGTGCAGGAGCTACTGGTTGTGGATTAACCATAGGTTGAGGTTGTGGCTGATACATTGGTTGTTGAGGATTGTTAAATCCAGGTTGTTGTACATCCGCGAAGAACATTGCAGATTCTTGTGGGTTCAAGAATTGGTTTAGGTATAAACGATATTCTGGGATAAGAATAGGGTCTACACCGAATTGATTTTGCATATTGTTGGTATGCAATTTCACGGTTCGCATTATTATCCATTGGAGAATGGTTTGCAAAAGTGATAAGCTTCACGTTGCAATGCAATTGCTTCCCAATTCTTTCAATGTTTGATAGAACGTATTGTTGGCATCTGTTGCTGGTCGTTGTGCTTTTTCATCTTCAACGACAGGTTGAACAGGGTTCACATTAACTTCTTCTGGCTTTAGCTTCAGTCTCTTGCTTCTACCTTTTTCTTCCTTTTTGCGTCCTTTTTAACATCTTCTTTTTGTCAGCTTTTTGCTTTAACTTTCTCTTTAGCTTTCTTAGCTACTTTCTCCACTTTGTCAGCAGCGTTACCAAGCATTTGAGCGAATAGACTTTCTTCTTGTTTTTCAGCACCAATTTCTTCTGGAGCTTGATCTGTTTCATCAACAGTTTCTTCTACTTCATCTTTACCATCGATGATAGCTGCTACTAATTGATGAATTTATGTTCCAAGATTTGGAATTCAATTGAACGTACCCACGAAGTTCCTCATGAATTTTTAGGAACAAACTTGAAGTTGATTAATGCAGATACGCAAAGAGATTGAATCAATCGTTTTACATTATCAACATCTTCTAAGTCTGCTTTTGATATCTTTTATTGATATCTAGAATTACGCTATATAAGTCAGTACGACCAATAGCAAATTTACCGATAACGTTCAATTTATCACCGAAGTTACCAGCTTTTTCGAAGGCTTTTAGCGAAATCACCTTCAGAAGTTTTAGGAGCAGCTTTTAGTTTTGCGAGCTACGGAAATGAATTTTGTATCCAAATCATAGGATACGTGAGTTGTTTTCTCTTAGACATGTTTTGTTGTCCTCCTTAATTAAAAATATTCTCGTAAGTTTGTCGTGTCTTTAATTTATGACTTATGACGTCTTACTCATAGAGATATTATATAATTAAAAAGTTTTTGAATGTAACTAAATGTCGTACTTTTTCATATCATCTTCACTTACTACTTCTACGAAGTTCATAGCATGGTTTACTAACAATACCAACTACACCCTTATAGATAACACCGATTTCTTTGTTTACCATAAGGTTTACTTTTTCGTCTAATGGAATGATGTAGAGTTGAAGATTATTCTTCATCATATATCGAATAGCTCTTTATCATCAGAAGCTTTAGCACAATTAGCTTACCGTCTTTAAATAATACTTCTTCTAAGAAATTGACTGAGCTTTTATGAATACCTTGTTTATTACCTACCTTGTTAGTAAGCTCTTCTGTACTCATTCTAGCCGCTTCTTCTATTAGTGAAGCTAGTATTATAAGCAGATAAAGCCTCATGAGGCTTTATCTATCTTCTCTTTGTATTCTTTAAATAACATTTCTTTGCTCCTATATTTTAATAATACCACTATATGGTGAATTTGTGAGATAATCTATCCAAACCAATAGCATCACGAGGGAATAAACCTAAGTTATCATTAATGATTGATTGATAATCGATGAATTCAATAATCCAATCAGGTACTTTAGCATCAAATGGAATAGCTATAGAAGTGATTTCACCTTTATAGAATTCATTATTCATCAAATCTACCATAGCTTGATAACGTTCTGGTTCTTCTCTCTTCATCTCTACAATCAACTACAGTCTTTTTATTAATATTGGTCTTAATAATAAGAACTGCATTTGGTTCTTCTAGATTAATCTTAGGATTAGTTTCGTCAATCATCTCATTATAAGCTACTGCACCTTTTAATACCTTGAATTCTCATAGGATTTTTCATAAGCACTCATAGCTTTAATACGTTGAGGTTTGAAAGTAGTTGTATCGCCATTATTGATAGATACATAAATATTCTTCTCAACGATAGCTAATTCATTAAGAATCTTCAATTGATCTAGTTCTTCAGCATTTACAATATCTTCGTATAGAATATGAGATAGTTCTTTTGTAGTCTTTTTCTGGAGCACCAGCTTTTTACAATTTTGAAGACCTTTGATTTCTAGAGATTGGTCTTGGTTATTTGGTACTAAGTTGCCTTCCTGAAGTTCTTGTTTAGAGATGTGCTTCTTCTTGGCATTAGTCAATAGAACTTTCTTAAATAAGAATTCATTCTTAAAGGCTTAATAGACAAGGATCAAACTTTACCATCCATATTATAATTATCAGATAGACGTTTGATATACTCATTAACTAAGATACCTAAAAGAGTGGGCTAAGATATTAATGATACTGAAACGTAATCCATCTTGTGGAATAACTTTAAATGGTTCTACCATACGTTTAGTTTCAATAATTTCATCATTCAAGAAATCATATTCTTGGACATACTCATCTTCAGTCTTAAGATTATTGATATCATCTTTCTCTACTATTTCAGCACCATCGATAGAAGAATGTTTAATCTTCATATCTACACCGAAAGTCTTTTTCGAGAATGAACTTATACCAACCATCTAGAGTAATCATAGTTGAGTCTGTATCTGTAATAACACTAGTCTCACAGAATCATACTCATAACCCTATCAATCTTATCAGTATATTGATATTTATATGCTACATATTCTCTAATCAAGTCAGTGAATAGAGCAATACTCTTCTTTGATAGTTTCTGGTGGATGATTTGGGTCCAGAGAATGGAGCATCTAGTTTCTTTAACATATTGACTACTAGATTACTAGTAGTGGAACGTTGAAGAAATCGATATATTATTCTTCATATAAACGATTACGTTCTGGTTGTTCCATACGGTTTACATATATCCCAGATTACTTCACAATCTTCTTCAGATGGATACCAAGAATAACCACAAGACATATAATCTTATAGAATATTCTTCTGGAGAAATATTTCTACCAATTACTTCTTCATCTTTGAACTACGTTCTCCAGCTTCAGATTTTACATTATGAATGAAAGATAAGATTTCATCCATAGAAACAGAAACTAGCATTGTTAGCTAGAGTTGCTTCAAAAGAACATAATTGCCGCCGCAATTATACTTTGACTAATGCGAGTAATGGAAGATGCTAGAAAGATATTATAGAAGATACTACTTTGTGCACCCAAACAACATCAGATTGTATTGGTATCAATTTTAGCTACTAGTTGTAGTAAGTTATATTTACGATATTGCTCTGTACCCCTAGGATACTTAAGCATTTCTTTTCTTAAACTTATTACAGTCATAGCAAACTCTTCAATCATTTTGGAGACAATGGATTTGGTAATTCTCCATGTCTTGTAAACAAAACATCCTTGGGACGTCACTATAGGTCTTTTTGACTTAAAATATATTCTGTCATTTTTAAGTAAGGTTGTGCTAAGTGTGAAAGCTTCTTTGTAGTTATTATAAACGGAACAAGGTGAATTTCTAAAACGTTTATTTATAGAATAATCAATGGCTCTATTTAACTCTGAATCAGATAATGTAGGAAAATATATGGAGTGTATCCACTAAAGGTTTTCTTTATATCTTTTACGATTTCTGTATTTGAAATATCCATTATAAAGGCACTGACTCCTTTCCAAATATATAGTATTTAAGTGTCTAATTTTGCAATTAATTTTCTAATTAACAACTATAACATTTTATATAACTACGTTAGACCATTACGATAGTTGAAATCAAATTGAAATATTTTTACTATAGCGAGGTCGAAATTAATGTTCGAAAATATCGAAGAACAAAGGCGTGCAGACCAAAGGTGCTCTTTTCGAAACCTTCTTGAGACGCTGTTCAACATAGGGACGAAAGTCTGCTAAAGAATTTTTACAATCTGAAGCAGTTAATGCATTAGTTGAAGCTGGCGGTATCCTGGTAAAAGGTACGCTTGTACGTCTTTTCTAAAGAGACGATTACAACCGTCGTATTGCTTTGGCTTATGCAAAAAGCTAAAGAATCTAATAGTCCTGACTGGAAAAATTGGAAAAAGCTGCTGCTATGAAAAAATTAGCAATCAGCAACATCATTAAACGCTACGGGAACGCAGTAAAACGTGACGTAATCAAGCACCAAAAAGCTTTATTGAGCTGACCCCATGCGTCACGTTCGTCTTCCCAAAGCAACAGCTCCTAAAAGCTGACAAAGACTAAAACAAAAATAATTGAAATTGTACTTGAAGAGAAATTTCACACACTTCTGTCAAGTAAATCATCACACACAACTAAACTATTAAATAAAATTTCTATTGGAGTGACGCCTATGGTCTACTCCTTCTTCATAATTTTTAAACCTCCTTACAAATGTATATTATATAATTGAATCTTAGATATCTTTTTAACTTTTTATTAACAGTACTAAAGATAACTGAACAAATATTTTCAATTAAAACGAAAAGGAAGTTAGAATGGAAGCAGTTAATTATTTACAACGAAAGCAGAAGTAATGATTACGTGTTCTCCAGTATGTTGCTGGTATACACATTGACTATCGATACAGGATGATAACTCAATACACTTACGATGATTACTGGAATGGAATTAACTCTATACTTCTAGATGGTGGAACAACCTGTTATCCAAATGGCAAAGGTTCGAGTAAACTTTGTTGATGGTAAATCAGTAAAATCTAACTACCTGATTTAGATCAAATATATTACTATGGGAACCTGTTATCCGTCAAGGATTCAAAATCAAATCTCGTCATTTTCATATTTGATAAGAGAGGTTTCACTCGTGGTATGATTGCTGATCATTATGATAAAATCATAGACCGTATTTAAAACCACATTATCGATAAAAGATATAGAGCTAGTAAATATCGTAAAAATCGTAAGCTAATATCGTAGAATCTAAATAGATCATTTGCTGACAATATCTTTTGCTATGCAACAATTTGTAAATAAACTTTGCTCAGTTTAATGCTTGTACAATCAACTCTACGACACAATTAAATTAGCACAAAAAGCTCCAGAGTTCTGGGTTTATTAAACTCTCACTTTGGTGATATTCCTATTGAGGATGTAAAAGATGAGGGTATGAAACGTTTGAATAAATCAAACAAATATATCATGGAGTCCTGAAAAGTATTTAGGTTATGAACATTGCTTGAAGAATCCATTAAAGTGTAAAACAAGGTATCAACCCACGTCAATATAAAGAATTGATTATCAGCACGATGCTAAACCAGATGGTAAAGGTAATGTATTACCAGCTATTATTGATAGCTCTTATGCTAATGTTCCTTAATACTATTACCGATATCTATATGGATGCCGCTGCAGCTCGTGTAGCACAAAAACCAAACTAAAATCAACAGATAGGTGAATCTGGTGACGTTGCTCGTATTATGGGTCTAAAATAACTTAGGGTACATTCTTACATAAAGATCCTAATTATGTATGTAATACAGAGGAACTTAGAAATCATCACTATTGAAAATGAAGATTTCTAGAACGTTTTGATGGTAGAACTTATCGTTTAAATGAAGATGGTAAAAGACTTAGTAATAGATGCTAAGACAGATAAAAATCTTATTGGTAAGACTTTACATATCTATTCTCCATACTTGTCAATCTAATGCTCAAGGTCATGGTATCTGCCACGGATGTTATGGTTATAAATTGGCGGTGATTAATACTATCGTATGTGTGAGGTAAGATTGCTGTAGAACAATTGACTTATCAATTGACTCAACGTCTGTATCTGCAAAAACATCTACTAGAAACAGTAATCACAGCATTAAATTGGTCTAATGGATTTTAATAAATACTTCAACAAACTTTAATGACTATCTATACTATCCATGTAAAGATATGAACTCTGAAATCATTATCAATATGGATGACATCATTTACAACTGGTGATGTGGATTCTTACTAACCCTAGAACTTACTAATCAAAAATCTTCTTATAACTGGGTCTTACAGCTGTTATCGATAATACACCTAATGAAATTACATCTATGGAAAAAGTAGAGAGGATGTATTTAACTCAAAGAATTTTAATGAATATATTCTTGAAATAGTATCGAAACCAGATGAAGATGGTAATTTACATATTCCATTGAAAGATGTATCTCGAAAAGGTATTATGCTATTCTTGTTCATATCGATAATAATGAATTAGTTAAAGTACTTAAAGAACTTGAATCTATCGTTAACCTTAAAAAGAAAACAATCATGTCTCATGATCGTCATGCTCTATCGTACAACATATCATCAGACGTTGTATCGAAAGGTGATGTAGAAATCCAAGCAGTACATATTGAAACTATCATTTCCAACCAAGTTCATTAGTGTATTCTCCAATATTGCTAAAACCAAATTGGACAAATCTAACGAAGATTCTAAAATTGATTACATTTGGATGAAACATTGATGGATAATCCTAGTATCGTTATCTCTTTATTATATAAAGATTTGACTAAATGTATTACTAACCCATTATCCTTCAAGAAATCTGCTCCTTCTCAATTAGATGGATTTGCTATGACACACCTCAATCATATATGCTTTTATGATGATGCTGTAATTAACCATTATAAAGAATATATGGTGAGATCCCTGTTATCAATCTTCCATTACCAGAAAGGAACCTGTTGAAGGTGTAAGTGAAATGTTATAGTAGGTATTTCCCAGATAGGTTATTCCTATCTGGGATTATTACTAATCTGGAGGTGAAAATACTTGATTTTATGACTCTAAAATAGTAGCTAAACATACTTGTACTGTAATTCATGATTACAGAGAACGAGATTGTCCCATTAGAGAAAGTATTTAGTAGATGGAATAAAAGTCTATTTTTAGATATGAACCATTAGGGTATTAGATGATCCAGATAAACTTGTACTTTATCAATACCTAGAGGATTTCCATTAGTAGACTAGAGCATTGGTTTTGGTACCAATGTAACTATAGATAAAGAATGTGACCCATTCGAGTGCTGGTTTAAACATTTTTCTACGTTACTTGCCGAGAAATGATGTTCAAAAGAGACTTTTGAGCTTTATTCTTGGTAATGGAGAATGTCTTATACCAGAGGTAAATCTCAACTATCTGTAAACCTAAATACAGGTGTTGGTAAGACATATGTAGTCTGTAGTATCTGCGGCTATTATGAAAGTACGTTCTATTATGATAACGTCTTCCAATGATTGGATTAAACAATGGGAAGATCGTATTACAGAATATACAGATACATCTAAAAAGTGAAATATATCAATTAGTCGAGAATTGGCTCTATTGCCCGTGTATTAAAGGGACTAGTAGACATATCCTCGATAAAGTATATATTGGCTTCTCACCAAACTATCAAGTCGTATGGTGACAAATATGGCTGGGATAAGGTAGGTGAATTATTTAGAAAGCTACGTGTTGGATTAAAGATATATGATGAAGCTCATTTATCGATTCGAGAATGTATCACATATAGACTTTACTACCAATACGTATAAAACTATCTATCTTGCTGCTACACCGGAAAGATCTGATAGAGATGAAGATGAAGTATATCAAGCATATTTCCAAACTGTACCTAAAATAGATTTATTTGATGAGGATAATGATCCTCATACACATTATATCGCTATTCAATACAATTCTCATCCATCACCAATGGATATTCAACGTTGTATGAATAGACATGGTCTGAATGGACATGCTTATGCTAAATATTGTACTAAATCTCTAATTTTATTAAGATGCTTCGTATAATGGTAGAGAAATGTCTAGAAGTTAATAAAGCTCTGGTATATATCTCAACGAGATGAAGCAATCTTATCTATTAAAGACTGGATAGAATATACTTATCCTGAATTAAAAGGACAAGTTGGTGTTTATACTACTCTTATTCTAAAGAACAGAAACCATTTGAATTAGAAAGAGAGAATTATCTTATCTACTACTAAATCATGTGGTGCTGCTATGGATATAGATGGTCTACAACTAACTATTTTATTAGCAGAGCCTTTTTAGTTCTCATGTATTAGCTAGACAATCATTAGGACGTACTCGTGCTAATGATACACTATATTGAGTAGTAGACAGAGGTTTTCTCTGCTATGGTAAATCAATATAAGAAGAAATTACCAGTATTCAAGAAGTATGCTCTATCTGATTCTATAATAAAGCTAGATGATGAGAGACTTTGAATGTATGTATCAACGTGCAGTTGAAAAAGCATACTAAACGTATTAGCGAATCACTTAACGGTGAAGATCTATTACAAGTAATCAATATATTAGACTGATATTATCCCATAGCCAATATTGGCTATGGGTATATCTTCTTTTTAATCTAAATTTTAGATGTATATTATTTCCATGAAGCCGAGTATAATTTCATACTGGCAAAGAATTTATAAAGGAGGAAACACATATGTTTTTCCACAAACTCAATAGAGTTAATATAAGCAAAAATACTTTACAAGAATGGGGTATGTATAATGCTCCAAAAAGTGAAGAGATGAGTTAAATATAACATCTTTCTCTCTAAAGTAGTTGGTATCGAGATTGAACAACTACGTCATTCGTTCGTTGATCTATATGCTGAAGAAATCGTTAAAAAGAAAATGGGACGATGCTATGCTTTTTAGAATATGTAGGTGCATTGGATATCATTGCAGCTATTACGGCTCTGGATAAAAAGACGGCATAAAACGAGTCCTGTTTCAATATTATGATTAAAAGATGGTGAAGTAGTCAATACATCTAGAACGCAGACCTGCTGCTGATAGTGGTTCTATTTGTACTTGGGATGAATTCATCGTAATGGATTATCTATGTGCAGATGATTATCGTATTGCATGTGATGTTTTATTAGGCTAAGAGAATGTAAAGATGTCAAAGAAGACTTCTTAGAGTTCTGTGATACTCTTGGTAATCAATTAGTTATCGAAGAGATGCCTGGTCTAACAGCTGCTAAAAACATCAGTGATCCCAATTAGGGAGTTTTAAAACACCCTGAACGTTATATGAAAAATTTAACCTTATTCCATAGAATATGCTGAAGGAGAACAAACTTATGGCAAATAATTGTTATAGTGAGTTCGCATTTTGTAGAACCAAATGAAATTGAAAAATTACAATCTTTTCAAGACTTTATTAATAAGAATATTGGTTATATATAAGAAAAGTATTTGAATCTCTAGATATACCACCAGAATTTTATGAACAAAAGACAGAAAGTCTTAGAGATGAAATCTATGGTGTTCTGAAATTACAGAAACTTATAAAGATAAGAAACCTATTGTCTTCTTTTACACTAGCAACAGAAAGTGCTTGGCGTCATATCAGAACATTTCCAAATGTTGATAGATAAAGAATGGGAAAGGTATTAAGTTCGACGTATTTGCTGAAGAACCAGATGAAGGTGTATTCATCAATGCAGATAAAGATGATACATTCTTCTCGCTGCTCATTTCAGAGCATATGGTTATTACTGTAACTGGAAAGAAGACGGCGGTAATGAATTCGAAGAATACTTCGAAGATAAAAAGAAGCATTAGCTGAATTCTTAAATAAAGAAATTAGAAACAGATAAGATCAAACCTGATATATCTTTGTTGGAAATGGAACAGTGTGCTGAATTTGAATTGTGTAAGAAATTCGAAACTTATTCTCGTTTCTATCTATGAATTCGAAACTGAATTTGTAGGTATTCCAATTCTCTTAGTTATCGTTTAGTCTGGTTTTACTGTATTGCAAAGTTTAATTACTGAGAGAATTTGAATATATAGGTATACTCCTCGTTTATTCGAGGAGTTATGCCATTCTTTTATTTTTATGACATAATAGTAAACTATCATAAGAAAGGAGATAAGAACTTGGATTATAGCAGTAAAACTAATGATGTAAGTAACATGGAGATCATTGAAATACGTCCAAAAGGGACTAGAAGATCTTCGCAAATTCAAAAAAGAGCATACCATGAGTCTTTGTACTCCTTCCTCCCATACATATTCTATTTGTGCAGAATATATGAGAAATTAGTTTTGTTCGTGGAATTTGCTGATGGATATTTCAAATCAGAGTTCATTGCCGGTAGAATATCTTAGCAGATTATTTAAATAAAGACTTATTAGATTACGTTAAACGTGGTAAACCATCATTGATAATTACTCCTCGTTTGGATTATGAATATAATAGAGAATTCTCTAGTCTATATAACTTTCGGTAAGAATACTCTATTCCAACAAAGCACGGTTTAATGATGCTTTCTTTAAAGATGATATTTCTGGTAATCTATTATCTATTCAAAATGGAACAACTTAGAGTTGAATTCAACTATAAGGTTAAAAGTAAGTTCCTTTAATCATACTATGGACTTATATAAGTTCATAGCAACTAGCTTTTGCTCCTCCAACTACTAAAACTAAGTATATTGACTTTGAGACTTTTCTTTATGTACCCTAAGGAAATAATCTATGCTGTGCTAGAGATTCTGGATTTGATATCTGTGATGGAGATGTATTAAAGCTATTTGAGTTCATTTTCTTATTTAAACAAGCACTCACACTTACCATTTTCATGTACAAATTCAGAGGTACAAGGTGAATATGAGTTTTATATAAGAATGACGGATATGTATACTCACCTTAAGTTTAATAACCTAGAATTAGGTGAAGGTGAAAGAGAAGGTCAAATAGATAATAACTTTATTGTATCTATGGATGTGGAATGTTTATTCCCAGCACCTCAATTCTATACATATTACTCTAGGATCCTACAAACTTAGTTAATATCCCATGTGAAAATGTCAATGAGAAAGATTTGTTTATCATAATATGTGCTTTGATGCGGTACCTACTAGAAATGAAAAGGTTGGGGTCAATACATGTCAACTGATTATGTAGAAGACTCTAAAGAATTCCCTATCAAAAGATCATGATCAATTAATCAACTTGATTGATGCTATTAAACGTCCAGATGATAATTCATTCTATAATATGCAGAAGCTGCTAAAGAGCAGTATATTTCTCCTGCTGTATTTATGGACGTTCAATTATATAATGCTGGTCAAAGAAGAGATGTAACTATAGATTGGAATACTTATAGTATCCCGTCCTAAACAACCTCTACCAGAACGTATTTCTGAAATAGTCTTTTATGTCGATCTAGAATATGTAAATAACTTTGTATTGAATAATTCAAAAGGTTATAGTACTAGAGTACAAGACAAAGACCCATTACTTTAAGCTGAAAGAATATGGAGTACCCATATTGGGTACTCCTATATCTTCTTTTTTATTTAGTAATCTTTTCTTTGATAGTATTGAATACTTCAGTTAAGTTTATTGAATAGAATACGAGCAGAACCGGTTAATTCAGAATCATCTTTCTTATAAGCCATGATTGGAATAAGAGAAATGATATTGGAATTAACTAAGTAGCAAGTAAGTGCTGCTTGTAATGTATTCTTCTTAGTGAAGCATTTAGACATAGCATACACAAATACACGAGATTGTGTTTTAGTTAAGTCAGGGAATAATAATCGAATCATTTCATCTAATCTAGAAGTATCTCTGTGTTGCTGTCTTCTTAGTATTATTGTAACGTTTCTTATCAGAGATTTGTTTGATAGTTTCTGTGAGTACGTTTAATAGTACGTTTATATAGACGATCAGACAATTCTTTTTCAATACGATCACTAGAACTCTGGTTTCTCAAGAATCTCTTTGATAGCATTAAGGTATAGAGATTGACTATAGGATCTATTATAATCAGTTACATCTCCATCGAACTCTTCTTTCTCTGGATCAAATTTAAACATTTGATCGTTTTGTAGAAATAGTTACGAGCTAATTCGAATGGCATCATACCATTTTAATTCACGAGAAGATTCAATTTGTAAACCAAAGAGTTTGTTCACCAGAACCAATGATCAAATCTTTGATATTATTTATTACATTGAGTTTTTCTTCAAATGGAATATCTCGATTTTCCAAATCTAGTTCTTCGTATTGACGATTGGTAAGAGTTTAGCTTCTCTAGCCACTTTAATCAATCAATCTCATTATCACCCATTTTATAATCACGTACTGTGTATAGATGGGGACAGCATCACGACCAAGAGCGAGCTTTTTGTTCATCGGTCAATGCTAGAATTCTGAAGTAGCTGGATCTTTGAAATCAGTCATTAGCATTTGAGAAACGTTCTTTTTCTAAGAGTTCTTTAGTAACGTCTGCTCCTTTAGTGAGGTATTCACCATAGACGTCTTTCTTACCGATACCTAATTTGGATTCGATATCTTGATAACGTGCTTTTTATTATGTCTTCTGTTCTATTTCTCATAGTATCCTAATTCTCCTAATTTCTCCAATGATTATTCATCTCTGGATCATAGCCAACTTCTGTATGATCTACGTCTTTGATATTACCAAGCATTTTAAATGAGCAAAAGCATGGGTTGAATAATAATGGATTAGTTAATACTGGACGAATGAAGCAATCAATAATATTTACACCAGAGTCGATATAATTAGTCAAGTAGTTCATGATCAATCTATCTTCTTCTGTGTAATACATATAACTCCATTGCATTATACATATCTAAATCTAAGTCACTGCAGAATGTATGTTGTAATACTGTATCCAAGTTAGCAATAATGATAGCTAATTTAGGATCTTCGAGATATGTTTTTATTTGTAGATAGTACTAGTATCTTTTAGATTTACGTTTAGTATCCAATTGAAGAGCTGTATATAAATAATCTTTTGGATAGTAATAAAACGACGTAAGAATGTAAATACAAATAAATCATATCTAGCGATGCAAAGATCATATAAGTATTTAACCAAAGTATAGATATTAGTTTCTGAATCTACATAAGATACAGATAAGCCATCACGACAAAGTCTATGTAGGATTTCTTTGTACACTTGTTCTCTCTACTTCTAAGATATTAGCTTTGTCACCAGGGGTAGTTATTGATCATATCTTTAAATGCAATTTTCTAATGCTGATATGATATTGTGTTTAGGTTGTAAATCAAAATGGGTGCTGCGGTATTGTAATAAGTCTTCAACTGTGTTATAAAATGAATTCGGTATTAAAATTAGCTAAGAGGTTAGCTAACATACCTTCTGCGACGATAAAATCCGCCTTATTTTCACCTTGTAAGTTCATCAGAGGGTACCTCCTTTTAGTATTACTAATTAGTATGCAGCAAAATAAATAGTAATTTTATAAATGATGGACTTTATAATAGAGTATAGTCTGGTCAACTGTACAAAACTGCTCTTGGAATCGTATCATCCCATGTCTGATATCAGACATGGGGTGGATTGTTATAAAAACATTAGTTCCATGAATGATCTTCTAACTTCAAAATAAATCTAATTGAGTATTTCCTCAAAAGGAGAATAATATGAAAAAGACTCTAATTTTAATGATTCTATGTATCATGGCTAGTATTAGCACTTCTTTTGTTGTAGATACTAACCATGTTATTGGAACTAACGTTGACTGTCCATAACAAGCAAATGCTCCAGTGCATGCAATCCTGACTATCTGATTTCCCTTATCATATTACTAAAACTATTAAAAAGTACTAATGGTATTTGGGTTTGCTAGATGGTAAAACTAGGTTATAAACTTTTAATCATATTTCCCATACCCAATATTGGGTATGGGACATTCCTCCGCAAAATTGTAATAGTTTAAATTATTGATTGTATATTATAAAAGTGAATAGAAGCAATTGGTTTCTATAATTTATTTAATTCTATTGTTTAATTTTATTGGAGGTTCGAAAATGGAACAACACAAATTGGATTTGAACGACTTGAAAATTCTTTTTAGGTATCTGCGAAGAGCATTAATTTGCACTGTAGAAATCTTTATTGAAAAGAAAGTCAACATCAATGGAGATGAACGTATCTTCATTACAGCTCCAGAGAAGCTTGAGAAGCCAATGATGATCACGGCGATGTTACCTTACACAGGTGAGGAATACGAACGCTGTTTAAAGAATGGCACTAAACTTTTACGATGAATATATCGCTAAAAGACCAAAGCGGCCGTGAGAGCGATATGTGGTTCATCCTGTGGTTGAAACATTCAAAAGAATTTCTGATGTAGTTATTGATTAATTTCTATTTTATTTATTTTTAGTTTAATTAATTTATTTTGGAGAATTTAAGATGAAAACTTTTTAACTAAAAATGATCGACTATTCATTATTCGTAGTATTAAAGCAGCAATTGACAAAAATCTAGATTTGATCTTCTAAAAGAGATCGTTGATATGGCTGGAATCAGCCGTTATCAACTGTATTAGGTAGAAACAAGTGGGATATGAAACATCCGTACTCATCGCACCTCGTAAAGGGAATTATTCTATAAGACTGTAAAAAGAAGCTGAAGAACTTCTAGAAACAGGTCATCGTTCAGAACTTAGAGTAATTGGTTGGTATCTCAGAGACAATCCCGAATTCTCTGGATTTGAAGAGTTATATCCAACTATTGAAAAGCAAGCAGATTTTTGGTAATGAGATCTCTTATCCAATTCTTATTAACAAGAAGAAAAGAACTAACGATCCTTATGAGGTTGGGGTTAACCCTCCATGATAACAAATATCATGTAAATCATAAACGTTCCTGTAAATTCGTTAAGTAAAAAGATGAGTACCCAATATTGGGTCTCTAATCTTCTTTTATTTTTAATTTTCTATTTTGACTTAGCCAGGCAAAGTTCTTTTCATGTTCCATTTGTTCTATTAAGTCAGCATCAGCACCTAAGAATACTGTATTAGGTATCGTAGTTCTAGGCCTGTTCCATATAATGATTCTAATTCATTGATAGGAGTTTGAGAGAACTAGCATAAGCCTACTAGAATACTCTATTTTGCATCATCATTTTTGAATTGCTCTTCTTCTTTAGCTTGTTGCTTTCTATAGAACTCATCAACTGTCATACCTATACCAGCTTTAAGTTCCTTAGTTGTCTTTCAAACTTCCTTAGCAATCTTATCATCATCATTAACAACCATTTTCTTCAACGATGTCAACGTATTTTTTGTTCCTCTTCAGGAATACCTACAATTTTCATCGACATCTTCTTCAGTTTTTGATTGTTGTTTTATTAAGACCCCAGTTTTCTTTTAGGTTCTTACCATTGTACCAAAACAAATAGAGCCATTAGATAAGCAAAAGTTAAATCGTCATGGGAGTTGTCAGAGTGTTCTACTTTACCATTACGTTTTAACAGTCATCTTTTCTAATTCATCTAGAATTAGTTTAGATTTGAATTTATCTTTATGAAGCTCTACACGTTCACAGTATTTGAATTAATTCATCACGAGTTCCTTTAGAGGAATCTAGACCAAAATACTTTTTGTTTTTGTTTACGTCTAATTACACGACCAAAAGTCGTCATTAGTAGTTTCTTCTACTACACGATCTTTATATTCGAAAGTATAGATTATCTTTAATGAAGTTTTCTCTAAGTCTATGAATAATAGATGCACCGAAACCGCCATTTCGTTCGATATTTACAATTGCGTTAGGCATCATTGTAGTTACGATATAATAGATACAACGACAAAGATCTGGAGGGCTAATGTAGTTACATTTTAACTCAGCAATAACTTCGTAGTCCTAGAGTCAATTACACAAATAGCAGAATAGTCTCGTTGATAACCACCAGATGGATCGACACCAATAATTGGAGGATCCATTGGTACGTTTCTCATATTGAGTTGAATACCAAGACCTTCTGGGTGAGCTGCAGACATAGTACCATTAATAGAATAAATATTGAAGTTGTATTTATTCAATAAGAGTACAGTCTTCATTGGTTCTCTAGTCAAACCACGAATAGTTTCTAAGTCATTAGCATTGAATGGAGAGTTTTCTGGTTTATCAATCCATTCAAGCAAAGATTTTCCTGACGGATACGAACCATATCATGGTTCATCTTACGACAGATATCTGCAAACCAATGTTCACCTAGACCTAATTCATCATAACCAAATCTGATATGAACGAAGATTGAATTTACATTAGCATCAATAAGTTCCATCAAGTCTTTATAAGAAAGGTCATACACTGTTCGTTAAAACGAGTAGCATTTTTGCACCATCTTATATGCATATACACCAGCTTCATCAGATAAGATACCAGCAGTTGTTGTAATGAGTAAAACCATGAGGTGCATTGTTTCGAGCTGCATCTCAGGCTGTATTCAATGCTGGCATACCATTAGAGTAAATGATATCATTATACTTGATGAAGGCCCATTCGTCTGCCCATACGTGTGATAGTTTTACCACGAAGCAAGTTAGATGCAAGCATAGCATTACGAGCAGAAGGTAATGTATTAATTACATTATGGGTTATAGGTTTTGAATCTTTTCTACAGTAGTAGGCATCTTTTCTTCTTACCGTTTTACGATAGAAATTCCTGAGCCATTTTGTAGATAAGGTGGAAGCATATTCTAAGACGTTTAGTATCGTTCAAGTTTTCTTTAGATGCTTTCATGTCTTTAGTGGAGATATGTAATGATAGAGTTATACTTTTACCGAAATTGTAGATGTATAAATAACGGATAAGTGCAGATGTGGTCTTCCGACCTGACGAGGAAGTTCTAAGAAAATATTTAAGTTATAAAGGTACAGAAATGAGATGCCATGTTACCACGGTCTAATCTATATTGTACACCTCTAGGGTTACCATCTTCGTATACCCGAACAACTCACGAAGAAAATACCAATAATTTCTTACTACTTCTCTAGTTACTTTTTGCTTCATAATCAAGCTAAGAGTTAGGATCATGTGATCTACCCCAGCTAAATCTGGATCGAAAAGACTAGCATAAATTATTATTTTTATACCTCTCGCTTTTGAGGTAGTAGTGCATATTTAAGAAAGATTTATTGGTAGGTGCTCATTTGGTATACAGGGCGTACTGGTTGTGGTTGTTGAACCATCATCTCCTCTGGTCCCATTTATATCTCACCTCCTTTGGATTAGCATAATATGTCATTATAGGTGTGTTTAAAGCATAAATACCCTCAGGAACGTAGATAATAAAAAATAAAAAGGAGGATTTCTCTCCCTTTATAATTATTCTTCGATAGAAGATGAGACAAGAAACAATTAGCGTTCTTGATAAACGCATTGATAGCTTTCTTAAATTCAATAGCATCTCTAGATGTGAAATTCATTTTAACTACAGTGCGAGTTAAAAGCAGAAATAGAAATCAAGTAATGTGGTTCTAATAATTCAGCATTCTTTTCTGCTTCACGATTAAATACACCCTTGAGAATTCACCGTGAGGAATCAATACAGGGAAGATTTCTGGAGCTATTTCTACAATTTTTACGATATTCATCATATGTAATATCTAACTCGTTACAGAATTGCTCTAATACAACGAAACGAGATTCATGACCATTGATACGGAATGTATAAATACCACTATCAGGAGTGATAGTCAAACCTTCTTCTTCATCATTTTCTGTTACATCATCCCAGCTACGAAACCATCGATATGATGATCAGTTAATTCATGCCAGTTATCCATAGGGTGCCCAGCCACCATCGAAATTAGTTGCTGTAAAATTAGCTTCATGTTTCTTAGATGAAGCATATTCATATGGAGCATTATCTTCCATATATGGTTTAGAGTGTTCTTTATCTACAAATAAACCGTTTACTACTTTCTTAGCTGCACGTTTAACTATACCTGCAGCATTGTCGACTAATGTGTCAATAATTTTGTCACCGTTTGTCATAAGTATGACTCCCTTTCTATAAAGAAAAATATAAAAATTTTAGAGATAAGATAAAGCTTTATCTCTACTCAATTCTATAATATACTTTTATTTTTCTTTTTATATTAAAGCCCATTACGAAGCTGATCGGCAAACATTTAGATAATCATTTAGAAAAGGAGGTTAAATATAATGAGCAAGATTCATTATTCCGAAGGTGAATTTCCATTAAATATCTATGCGATGAATAATAGATATAGAGATAATATCTTTGATATGTACGGTGGCACCAATGGGTTGCTGATGGCTGCAGTTGTGACTGCAGAAATACTGGCGATAAATTAGATGCTCTTATGGTAGTCGATGTCGGTGTTAAAGAAACTAGAATGTTGAAATTAACAATTACTTATTCCGATGGTACTACAAAAAGAAGTAGATATTACAACTGGTAATAAATATACTATCCGTTATGTAGAAGCTGGTTCTTTTACATCAAGTTTCTGGTATTATTACCGGAATTGGTCAAGTTGGTTACTGCAAGTACTTGCAAATATCCTTGATAATACTGACTATATTTTACAAGTAGATTGCTCTACTGAAGGTATGTCTAATGTATTGAATATCCGTACATCTACTATCAGATATATTGGTCTCTATAATGAGATTATTCGGTGTAGACGTTAACATGGTTAACGCCAAAACTTATGGTGCAACAGCGAATGGTTTTATTTTAAAGATATCCTTATTAAAGATGCTACTATTGATGGTAATGGTAATGTAACTGCTGGTACTGTAGTTTCTGCTACAGCATTAGAAGATACATCTATTGCACTCGGTGGTGTCGGTATGGGTGTAAATAAAGATCAAAAATCTGTTACTATTTTTCAATCCACAACTCATCGGTGGTACATTAGTTGCTGGCAAAGTAATGGCTGGTGAACTAATCAATCCAGTACCCGAAGGTGGTAAATCTGGTAATGGAGAATTAGAGGTTCTTTGGTTAAAGCTAAAGGTCGTTTATTCGTAGTGGATGCTGATATCGTTGGTTGTAAAACAATCGATGGTGTTGCATTTAATCCAGTTATTCAAAGCTCCATTGTTACTGGTGGTGAACGTTCTGATAGACATGACTACTCTTGGTGCTAGTGTGTTTGGTGTTAAAAGCACATGGTGGTACTTCTACTGGTGGTAAAGTCTATGGTGGTACAGCTATCGGTGAAATCAATGGTGTTCAATTCACTATCGAAGATGGTATTACTACTAGTGGTGCAACTGTTAAAGGTATCGTTACTGACGGTATTGTAGATGGTGGTAAACTAATTGGCAAAAGTATTGTCGGTTCTATTATTAGAGGCGGTAAGAATACTGGCGGTGTTAGTACCAGTGGTGTTACTGTTCTTGGTCCTACGGGTATTATTCGTCCTGGGTATTCTATTATACCTGCTAACTTGATTACACCTGGTGGGATTTCAAGAAATTCCACATAAAGAACCTAATGAATTGATTTTTATGGTGAGCACAATGTATTCAAAACTACATTGGGTGGATACGTTGGTCCTCATATTCCACAGTAAATAATCACAAATTATATCCATGACAACATAATAAACTTGAAGAAAAGGAGGTTAAATTATGGATCAAAAAGATTCGACGTTTCTAAAACGTGTAGGTGATTCCATAGTCTTTAATCAAGATGGCGAATTCCAATTCTATATTCCTGAAATCTTTTTCGATCGAGGGTTTAGCTGCCTATGCTGGATGAATTTATTAATGTCATGGGTATTATGAACTATTGCTTAGTTTCTAAGACTGGGACAAGAGGTTCTCTAAAGCAGTTTAATTATCCCACTAGATTCTTAACGAATCCATATAAAGTAGATAAAATTAAAAGGCATTAAACTAACTAAAGAATCAGAGAAACAAGATTATCGGATTCTTCGTTATAAAAAGGTAACCCGGTTATTGTAAATATCTTTGTACCAGAAGATATCGAAAATACAGAACAATTCTTGAAATTATTCGCAATCACTGGTGCTATTCCTAATACCATTGGTTATGATGAACTTCAAAATTATTTCATAGATATTGCTATAATGGTGCTTCTTATAACGTAGCACTTCAATTATTTGGCGTTATGATTTCTGAACTGTGCCGGGCTAAAGATAATATAGACGTGCCATTCAGGTTATCTGGCTGAAAAACCAATATGAAGAATTATACTCAATCGGTATTAAGACTATCGCCAAAAATAATCAGTCCTTATTCAGCAATTACTTCTGAAAACTTTAACGAGTCGGTTGTATAGCTGCTCTGAATGATAGCGAGGTTGATTCTCCATTAGAATATCGTTACTGGTAAGGATTTATAAGCTGATATACCGGAAGTGGCTTTAACATATGATTAAAGTTTGCCTCTCTTTGAGAAGGTTTATATAAACTTTTTAACTTCTTAAGAATTAAAAAGAAAAATAAAGGAGGAACTAAGACTATGCCAGCTCCTGGAACACAGTTCATTTGGGACGACCAAAGTCAAATTAATCCTATTGATAATACTATCAAAGTTACTATTGATAGACCTATCAATTTCAGTGCATTTTCCTCTGACAAAGGGCCAGAAGGATTTACCAAAATCGAGAACGCTCAAGCTTTCGCCGACTATTACGGCGATAACATTGATTTCGCTCGCCATGGTCAATCTTTATTGACTGCTGCTAGCTTTGTAAAAAGCTGGTGGTCGTCTTTTCGCTCGTCGTGTCGTAGCAGAAGATGCTAAATTGGCTAACATTGCTGTCATTGCAAAATGTAACAAAAACCAATATTCAAAACAGATGAAAAACGGTAAAGCTCTTTACCGTGATAATGCTACTGGTGAAGAAACAACTTCTTCTGTGGCTTCTACACCTATCATGACTCCGTTGCTGATCTTGAATTACACTTCAATCTGTAGATATGGTGTCTAACAACCCTGGTGACTATAAGACAGCTTTGAAAGCTTCTCATACTCATAATGGTTTGGGTAAAGATGGTTCTCACCCCACTCTTCTTGTTCACTGATATCGGTCGTGGTGTTTCTAATAAACGTATTCGTATCTATAGAAACAATACAACTAAATACCCAATCGTTTATGCTTCCTTATCTTAAAAAGTTATGGAAGAAAACCAAGATGGTACTTTTAACTGAACTTGAAAACATTCATGTTCTCCTTGAACCCAGACATTCGTGACTCTGGTTTGAACATGTCTCTTACTCGTGTTGTAAATGCTAAAACTTTCTCGTCAAATTCGTACTCGTATCTTCGAAGAATACTGGGAAGGAATTCTACAAAACTTAGCATACATCTCTGGTCGTGATGAAAAAGAAATGGCTCTTTTGCGACTTGCTTTACAATACAGACTTGTATGGTAAAAAGATGAGCAACATCCGTGTTAAATCTACTTCCGTTAACCTTAACAACTTGAATGGTATTTCTTTGTTAATGGTTCCAACGGTCGTTTTGGCACAAACCCTGGCTAACCTTGAATACTACTACAAACAAATTCAAATGGTATTCAATGGTTCTTGCGAACAAGGCGATGCTATCTATGACGTAGATAATAATCGTATTGACGTTATCTTCGACTGCAACTATCCTGCTGCAATTAAACGTTCTATTGAAGAATTAGTAGCATTCCGTGAAGACTGCGAATACTTCAAGATATGGGTACTAAAGGCTTGATGTCCTTCCAAGATATTAAATACCAAGTATCTAAACTTCCAGAACTCAGCTCGTTCTAAATTCGTTATGCTTTACAGCAACTACTGGGATATCCTTGATCCATACTCTGGTAAACAAATTACATAACTTCCACTTATAATATGGCAGTTAAATTTGTTAACCATTACTTGAATGGTGTATCTCGTCCATTCTGTGGTCAAGCTTATGGTATCGTATTTGATGATGTAATTGATGGTACTATCAACTTCACACCAAAGCTACTCCTAAATCCGGTGATCAAAAACAATTCTTCGATGACAACTGCATCAACTATGCAACTTACTATGATGGTGTCTTGACCATGGACTCCGAATTCACTGCACAACGTGCTTTACACTCAATTGAGCTGGGGTAACAACGTACTTATGGTACAAGCATTGATTCGTGAAATCCGTCAACGTTGTCCAATCAACGTTACAAATTCTTAGATGGTGATGATTTGGTACAATACAAAACAAGACGTTGAATCCATCATTGCTCGTCACTCCAGTAAGTTTGAAACAATTCAAGTTATTTACACTAAAGACTTGAACTACGACATGAACAAAATCTTCTATGCTCGTATCCAAGTTACATTCCGTAACTTCATTCAAACTGAAAATCTTCAAAATCGAAGTTATTCGTAACAGCGAAAACGCTGTATTATAATAGAAAGGAGGACGACATACTATGGCAAATACTATTAAAAACATCTTCGCTGGTACTAAACCAGTCCGTAATGTTACTAAATACATAGCTTTACTCGTGGCGTAGTTGCTGACTCCGCTTTGGAACAATGGGACTTGTGCAAAGAAACTGGTTATGGTTTCTTGACTCGTTTTGAAAATTCCTGATTTCCTTAACGTATTGAAAACGAATCCGATGATTACAAAGTATTGATTGAAAACTATCGTCATCTTCTTGAATATGACTTCAAGAACTTAGATGGTATCGAAGATATGGGTGTAAACACTAACGAACTTTCCGATGGTGTAAACAACCTTAATATCATCACTCAAACTACTATGCAATCCGCTTCTACATTCTCCATGCGATACAATGAACGTTCTGGTTCTATCTTCACTAAAGTTCATGAATTGTTCTTACGTGGCGTAAAAGACCCTCGTTCTACAGTAAAACGTTATAACTGTATCTTGAAAAACAGGTGCTGAACGTGATAAATCCGCTCTGAAGCTGGCTTCGAACATGAAACATTCCAATTCTCTGTATTTCACTACTGATAATAGCAGCACGTTTCATTGAAAAAGCTTATTTGATCGTATCTGCTCAACCTACATCTGCAGAAACTTCTATGTACAACTACACTAAAGGCGATATCGGCTGGCGTGAATTGAACATTAGCTTCAATGGTTATCCTATTACTGGTCCATTGGTTACAGATAAGGCTCAAAAATTCCTTGACTGGATCAATGAAAACACAGAATTCGAAGAAGCTAAATTTGCTTATGATGCTTTGGCTAAAATGCCTCAACCCTGGTGAAACTGGTGGTTACACTGTATCCTCCAAGAAATCCAGCTGGTAATAAGTCTATAGCATAGATATAAAAGCGAAATAATACCCACTACCCAATATTGGGTAGTGGGATATTTTCTGCTTTTTATTCTTCGTCACCTTTACGTTTAGCCAAGGACATTTCAGCTTCATCTTTTAGATTTACTAATGATGTCCTTAGGAAGCACGTGTTGTGAAAGATTACGCTTAAGGAATCTAGGAGAATTCCATTTGTTTATCAGATTCGTCATCACTATACTCAAGCTTTAGCAATAGCTTCACCCATTGCATTTACAGAGTCTAGGATTTGTGAACCGTTCATAGCGTTCAAATATACTGGAGGTGGTAATAGTAATTCAATATCATCGAATCTAGAATTATCTATATTGAATTCATAGTTATAGATACGAGTTAAGATTTTTATTGAAGAGAGTCTTTACCACTGCTTGACGGTTATTGATAAATTGAAGGAACTTTGTATTTGTCATAGTTAAATGAGTAGCATAATCTGCTTGTTGTCTCATTGTAATTACTTCAATTGGAGTGCCAGTATTATCAATAGCCATTTCTTCTAGCATGTCCCATAAGCTCAGTCTTAACGTCAACTTGTTGTCCAGGTAATACTGGTCAACTGGTGCATCGCCACCTTGACCTCTAGGAATGATATAGTCGTTAAACTTACCAACCATATTTAATACGTTATTCATGGATTCAATTTGACGAATACCAAAGTTACTACGTTGGATTTGGTTAATTACTGAACCTAATACACCAGCTATTTGTATCTACTGTTTGTTTTACATAGTATACACGTCTATCATCACCACGAGTTAGGATTTGAAGAACGTTTGTAATATACATACAGGAGAATAGTTTAGCTGGGAATAAAAGATCTTCTAAAGAAGAGATACCACGTTTAGTTTCATAGTTAAATTTGAAATACATGTGTTGTACATCTTCAGGTGGTAAGAAAGTGATATTAATCTACTTTACTTTACCAGATGCATCGATATTAGCATTGTATTCCAAGATATGATAAATCTCTTTTGCTAAGTCTTGCTAGCATTTACAAATTTACTTGTAACTTTTCAGAGATAGTAGCAGCGATCTTCTTAAGGATAGTTGCGTCTTTACCTTGAGAACCTTTGAAGATCAAAAGTTAGTTCTATTAGCATTACCAGGTCTGATACCACCGATAGTACTAGAGAATGTAGTTTGTTCCATTACCATCTTTTTATCACATTCGATATAGATATATCCTAAACAAATGTCAATCGATATATAATGGTTTAATCATTGCATGATCAAGTTTCTTAATAATACAACCAGGGATATTAACGTTGTTCTCTCCTCGATTGTTACCTGCAACAAAAGTACCATCTAAAGAAAGACCACCGCTGGAGATAGAATTTGGGTCACCAGAGAACTTGGAGAAATTATTTGTATCGGCTCCCACTACGATCGAATTATCTGCTTCGTTAAAAATAAAGACGATCCGTTCTCGCTAAAGAATTTCATAGCTTTGTATTGGTCTTTCAATGCAGAGCTAAGAATCCTACTAGTATCTATTGATACATCGATATTACCGACTGATTCCATAATAGATGTGTCGGATTGATTAGATTTATGACGTTTTGGGCAGATAAATCATCAATAAACTCACCACATGCTTCCTGAACACTGAATTTATCTTCAGGAGAATCAACAGTATCTTCATTCATAGCACCAAGCTCTACCTCACCAAGTACTGGATTTAGACTTGGCGTCAAGTAGAGCTTTTGATTGCTTTATTGAATGGGACACAATAAAACGAAGACTTCACCACGTTTATCGATTTCATCATACCATTGATCCATCTTTTCATATAAGTTATGAACACGGATCATATGTTGGATGTTTTCATCACCAGCTTCATCATCTGGATTATTCTTTTAATTGAATAATTGCAGGGTTAGCTGGAGAAATGAATCGGCAGCGAATACATGCTCCCTGCTGATAGCCACCGCTTGTTCTAATTTAGGTACGTATTTATATTACCATATCGATATCTCTCATCGATATTTCGAATCCAGGTGTTTTCCATATAAACACCCATGACTCTGTCCATATTAGTAGTATTGCCTAATGTAGAATTAATACTATCGATTAAGTCTTGATTACGACGTTGATTACTGCTTAGAGTCTTAGTATATAACTGACTAATATTAGCCAGACCAGTATTGGATAGATTTATATTACTAATCTTTTGAAGAGAAGCATCAAGATTATTTCGAAGCATCCTGATTTCTATTAGTAGTATCGGTGTCGTAATAAATATCAGAATAAAGAGAGCGTTTGGTTTTTATCTCCAGAGTATCCATCATACTCTGGATATCTTTTATTATTTTCTGCTATTTATTAAACCTCCTTAAAGTACCTCTAGATTACCCTAATGTTCTAGGGCTTAATTTACTGCTACATATTATCTAGCTTAACGCTACGGAAATAGATATTTTCAATAACCCCTTGGATTTCTTTTTATTTCAAAGCAACCCAAACACGTTCTTACGTTATTGAAATTTCTAGTAGAGATAAACTTACTGTATCTTTCTTGAGTACATTTAAGAATGGTTGAGGTACATAAAATGCTCTACCATCAACTACTGTTCTGATAATACCATCAGAAGATTTTAGAATTTAAAAATACTTTCTAATTCTGGTCGTTGAGATATATCATTATATTCGAATACTTTATAAGGAATTATTCCAATCCATATAAGCATTATAATATAAATCATTGAATCTAGGAAAATCAAAAGCTGGTATTAAATCAACTGAGATTTATTTGAATATAGAACCATTTCTTTAGCAAAGAGATTAGGTCTATACATCTCATTCAAATCCATATACAGTTTAGTTGTATCTGGTTTCTCAAGCATTAATACTTTACTAAACTTTTGTAAGGTCATTTACTTTAACCACGAAGTTTTGTGTTTCGTGAATAAAGTCTGGACGAACATTTAAAGTTTTGATTACAAATGGAGCTAATCTCATTCTCAGAGAATCCAATCAAGGATTGACTTTGATTGGACCACATAAGAACGTGAGCTTACATGTTTATTGTAATCAAGAATACCTTTAATCGTCGTCAAAGTCAACTCTTGATACATTTAAAACTCCTCTATTATAAATTTCTTTTATATCTTCTCTAATACGTTCTGGTAATCCAGGAATTCAGTCATTGTTTCTTCTTATAAGGCATATGTGAGAACTGATTGATTAAAGTATCATCACCCATATAACGTACAGTGTTATAGGTAAATCATAATGATTACCTACGGCATTGAAGTTTCTCATATGGTATTTCATTATAATTGAAATATTCTACAATATCTTTCATATAGTTCATTGAAGTTGGCTAAAATGCAACCATCTATTAGCAAAATACTCAAATAATTATCAGAAGTCAAGTCTTCTATATAAGCACCAGATCTTACTATATTTTGGGGTTATGAATTGCATTTTCATTTCTCTATATACTTTATTTGGAATATCTAATCACCTATTTGTGTATTAGGGCTAGATTTGCTTGTTGTGTAATAGATGGATACATACGAGTGTAGTCATAGTCAATTACGTTATTGATAAGACTATTAGAACCTAAAGTTGTTTTAGTTTTAATCTTATCAGATATCAATGTAGGATTAGCTACAAATGCACCAGAATATTTAGTATTATCTTTTTCTTTGAAACGCTTTACGTTATTACCAAGAAATACATTACCATATTCTTTAAATAACATTACTGCACGGTTAGCTACATACAGTTTGTTCATGTACTTTTACTATATGAAGTAGAGTTTTGTAATACCTTATTGAATACGTAATCAATATCACCAGTCTTATGCTCAATACAATACTGGAACAATAACGTCGATCATGTTGTATTTAACAAAAGATATCATAGTTCGAAATAAGGTAAATTTAGTTACAGAAGTTGTAATATCAGAATAATCTAACTTACGAACACCAGCTACTACTTCACCAATGTAACTAAATTTAGCATTATTCTCGAAATGTAGATTGACCTTTACGTCTAGACATGAAATGAATCACTGTCTAGGTAGTTAGAAGTAGAACTGATATCAGCAAAAGTCACCACGAGCTTCTAATTGTTGTTTATGTAACAAGTCTTCATAGTAACTGCAATTTTACGTTCACCTAACTACGATAGGGTACACATAATATCACCGGGATCTACTCCTAGGTTTTTAAGACGTTGAATAATAAAATGGAATATCGAACGCCATGTTCCATGCAAGAATCAGTCAGGTCTTTGAATTAATATATCCAAATAAATCCTGTAACATGGATACTTCATCTATCATAGAAAGCAATCTTTAGTGGTAAGATTTTCTAATTCGAATTTCTTAACCATTTCCTTCACCGCCCAATACTTAAGAAGTTCTTTTGAATTTTATCATAATTAGAAAGATTCTTTTCGAATTTCTATTAAAGGATTCTCTGATTTCGTAATAAGACAGTAGTAATTGTCTTAGATTCAAATTAAGATATGATACGGCATTAATAGGACACTCACCAGGTTCTGGGAAGTCACCTTTAATATTAATACCATCAACTTCGGATATCTAGGAATGACTTAGTAGGAGTGATGATATCATTTGTATATTCTTCATTAAACTTCATACGATAGAAGTCAGCAATCTTAATATCATTTCACAACACGATTATCTGCTAATACACTATTACCTTTCGTAAGCTATACTTCATCTAAACCGAGTCTATCACAAATATCTCTTTTAGTTTACTATACTCACATTCATATTCAATCAAATCATCTTTGCTTACGAAAATTGATGATAATTTGTAAACCTTTCAGGTTTTAGGATGTAGTGCAACTTTTGGTTTCATTTTAAGGCAAGATTTCTTCTCACCTGTTACATTATCTCTATATATATTATTAAGGAAATCATCTTCCATTTACCTGTTTCTTCGTCTTTGTTTCGCTAGAAATATCTTACATCTATTACAGCTAGATCTAGAACCCTTTTAGGATAACCGGGGATTAAAGGTACATTATCACAAACCCTTTCAATTTTAGTTATTTAGTGTCTCAAGTTAAAATTCACTATTTATACAATAAGGTAAATCAGAAAAATAATTTTTAAAATGTGAGGTATATAATAATGAGTAATGAATTACTATAACCGGTAACGTTCTATACTGAAGAGGAAGAACGTCAAAAAGATGCCCTTAAGAATTTTAATCCATGGGCGAATTAATGAAAATGGATTCTAAAGAATGAGGTTCCTACTGAATACACTCAAGAAAAGAAACTAGCACGTAAAAAGAAGCAAAGCTGTGGATCCTAATGATCTGAATAAAGAACCAGCTAAAACTCCTTGAACTCAGATAAAAACTTATTTCAGTACTTACGATACCTCGTATGTATTGACTTCAAACTGTTGTACAAATCGAAGAACTGCACAAAACAGTTCGTAAAGATCTTGAAGATGTACGTCATGCTCTGTCTTTAAAGGGAAATATGATTACATTTCCAATATGACTAGTACTCTTGGCCCTTATATAGTAATAAAATTTACTGCTCGTGAAATGGGTAATATAATTAGTAAAGCACACCAACTTGAATTGTCTAAACACAAAGAACTTGCTATTGACTCCAATGCTGATAGTGACGAAAAACTGTAATGGATAGCTTCAATGCATTCATGAATGCCCTATGGGTGCTATTCCTCAAGCTTATGTAACATCCATCCAGTAAACTCATCAATACTCCAGAAAATGGGTGTTCCAGTTTTCAATGACCTGCCACTGGTATGGGCAGGTAACAGCTGATGGCGATCTGGTTTCGATGCATAGTACAAAATATGACTCCAGAACAAAAATGCTATGCTTAATTCTTCCAATCATCGTTGAAACAGTAGTTGTATATGATCAATCTAACCAAAATAAATGGTTTGAAGTAATCGATACACGTACTGGTCATCAATACCAAACATGCCTATCCCAGCTGATTTCATCTTGGGTGTGCTGTAGTTGATATCCGTAATGGTATTGCCTGTAATGCATCTATCAACAAAACATACAAACTTAAACTAGTTGGTAGTCGCTGCTGATGAATTTTAGATAAGAATATGAGCATCTCATGAGATAATTCAATATCTTTCGCTTAAAAGTCTCAAAGATTGCATTACCTTCTCTTTATAGTTACTTGTAGGATCTGTATTTTTGTAATACAATTACATCCATGAAGCCCATATTAAGTCTTGCATCATGAGAGATCATGCAATACATTGATCAATCATAAGTACTTGCATTTAAGTTTTGTAATACACCAAAGAATGCTAGACTGGTTTTGTATCCAAAACCACCTCTAATTCATATCTATCTTAGATATTATAGATAGAGGAGGATTCATGTAATAATGCAAAAGGATAATATCATACTAATATACAGATTTGAGATGCACTCAGAAGATATGTCATCATTTAGAATACCAGAACCTAATACTGGCATTTTAAATTCCTTTTCATTTACTACGAATGTTGTAATACAAAACTCACCAATCTAAATAGCATAGATAGTAATGAATTAGAAATACCGATAACTTTATTCATATACATTTCAGGAATAGAGTTTGATACTGTTGTAGGAGAACAATACTTTAATTACTTCTACCTTATTGAATTCTTCAGCATAATTAGTGATACCAATAGAATACTCACTGAATTGAGCCAATGCGAACTTGCTTTTTGATTTGAGATTGAATATCTCTCCATTTCTATATTAACCAATCTAGATAAAATGATTATTCAACCTTAAATAATTTTAGTTTCTAGAGATATAGACTTGGTATTTATCTTGATCTGATACAAGATCACTTAATCTAGATTCTTTATTCTTAAGAGATTTATACTCACCCATAAAGAGCCAGATTTTCTCATATCTCCAGTTACATTATAATCGAGGTAGATGTAATTACATCTGAAATGATATTAAGTTTGTCTTTATTCTCTTGAATCTTTCATGATCTAATTTTGATTATATTCTTTTTTCAAGAGACTCGATATCGTTTCGAAGTTGTACTATTGGAGTGAACCATTAGAAATACCATTAATTGTTTTTCTAATCCATCAATATCTTTGATAAGACTTAGAATCAATAAATAAGTTTTGATATTCTTGATATGGACGTAAGTCTACTTTTCTAAAACCAACTGATTTAGAGTAGAATGATTATTGAGTAAATCATAATCATTTCTCATACTTCAATTTAATTGGAAATTTTAGTAATGATATTGATAGAGCTTTTAATAAGACTCCAAGAAACTAATAGCTATGGAAGAATCCCTTACAGCTCAGCTTGAATATCCATTTGTCGTTTATACTCAACCCGCCTTTTGTCTAGTCTTCTGTAATTCTTCTCAATTGCAATACTTTTTAGCACCAAAGTACCTAGACTTAGCTTCTACAATATCTTTGATAAAGAAACAAGAATTTAGATTATTACAACCTTTGGGAATCTTATCATAACTCTCAGCTATCTTTTCTAGTCTATAATGCTCTGATGAATTTGTTTTCATCTCTTTGAATTCTATTTTTAAGGAAATCTAGAGATTCTAAGTTGTATTGTGTGGAACTGGCTTGATTAGTTACACTAGCGCATTCTGTCAAATACTACGTGTCATCAATAACGGTTTTAGGAGAGTTTGGGAAAAGGCTTTTGAAGTTCATCGATGGTTTCTATATAATTGTACTCATCTACAGACACGTCTTCATATTTAGTAAAAACCAAGACTCTAAATCTAGTATCAACCAACTTTATTTGTTTTAAGACTTTCTAATTGATTCTTAATGGTTTTCATAGTATCATCATCGGATAAAGAATCATTTGAAACCCTGTTTGTTCATACACTTTCGTTAATCTTAGAACGTCTAGTATTCAAAGATTCAATATCTTTTAGTTACAGATTCTTTCTCTTTCTTTTAAATCTATAGCAGATTTTTAATCTAATCAATCCAGCATCAGAATATTCTATATCTTTTACCAATCTTACTTTCACTAATTACGCAAAGTAGTTCTAAGATTGCCTAATTCTTCTCTAGCTAACAAAGCATCACTAATATCAGACCTGAGTAGTTTCTAGTCTATCTTTAGTTTCTTTGATTTTGATATTTAAGTCAATCTTATCTTATCCATATTTTGATATTGATTCTCTAGATGACCAACATTAGTTTGGATAACTCTAGTATCACCAATAGCATCTAGTTTAGTGGTAAGACTATTTAGCATAGACTCTAAGAGAAGAAGACTTCTACTAATCTTTTATGAGATTCTTATTAAAAGCATCTAACTCAGATATTTTCGAGTTGATATATTTCTTCCGTTCAGATGGAGTCTTATCAGCTGCCTCTATCATCAGAAGATAATTGAGCCAATGTCATAATACCAGAATCTATATCCATTAACTGACATATAAATTTCTTTAGCATCTTTTGACATTACCATTTGGATTCATCTCTGTAATCCCAGCACCTGGAATTTCTTTCTTGATATAGATAAGAAGTTCTAAGCTCGAGATGAAGATATCTTATAAAGATATCTCTATATGAACCATAGAACCATCATTCATAAGATAAGATATAATTTTAGCACCATTCTTATTAGGAACGAGTGCACTGGTTGGGTCACTGAATGGATTAAGTGCTTTAAATAAAGTACTTTACCAGACCCATTGTCACCTTTGATTACTAAGATATTATTCTTACATTTACTGAAGTCGATGGTGATTTGTTCTTCGACCACAGCCATTATATATACCAATAAAATTTACAAGTTTGAGTCCCCATAATCGCATAATATATACTCTTTCTGATTATTTAACAGTTGACCAAAAGATCGAATAAGTGGAGTACCCAATATTGGGTACCTGAGCTTGGTTTTGTTATTTAATATAAATATTGGGAAATTAATTAGGTTGTATTTTCATCATTTGATTAATAAAGTACTTATTACTTTCAACACGCATTACGTCTACTGTAGTAACTTTACCAGAACTAATCATTCTTTCTAAATATTGTATCAATGCAATATCCATAAAATAAAGAAGCATCATCTCGAATTATATTTTCTGAAGAAAATGTTGATGGAAGATCTCAATTAAATTGGATAAGTCAACATATCTGACTGAAGTGTCTCATAGTTCATTAATGTTAAGGTACCATTATCAAAGTATGGGTAATGAGTTATATCAATCCTATACTCAGTACGCTTAAGAACACCACATCATTTATATAATATACAGCCATATCAGAAATTGGAATATTTGGTTTAATTAATAGGATTATTTTCTAAAGCTTTTAGAGATAATCTTAGAAGGTTTGAATTCTAGATTATCCATAGATTGTAAATATACAGAATCGGTTAAAGCTTTTAGTACAATATCCAACTTAGTATATTTCAATTCGCTTTCAAATCGATTTAAGACAGTTTTATTTAGCTCCATCATTTGTCCTCACTCTTTTCTGCATAGTATTTTTCATCATAAAGCTTTTTAATTTCTTTGAAGTTTTCTTCTAATTCCCTAACTTCACTACCAGTACCAAATTTTGGTAATAAGCCTTAGATAATTCTAATTCTGGTTTTCATAGTATCAAATGAGTTAATCTAATAACTTCACTGACGATATCATGCTACGTTCAGCATCAAACCCATCAGCCAATTTATATTGACCAAAAGAAATCACCAACTAAAAAGGTTTAGATAGACTCAAGAAGCAACGATCAGCATAATCAGATGACTCTCAATACAGTTCTCACCGTCATGCCACTAATCTAACGTATTCCATAATATCTATAGTATAGAAGTCACTTGTTTTGTTATCGAATACTTTCTGTGATAGATGTAAGACGAATATTATCGTAATCTACTCTATCATATACACAACAGAGAATATTTTTCATATATTCAGAAATGATTGCTTTTTGTAATGTACCCACATCTACATAGCTGGGATTGAAACCTTGCTCCTGAATAGTTTCGATAAAAGTTTTAGACATCTTTTGATGCCACCGTTTGAATGAAAAGATCAGCAGGCCTGCTTGATAGTTTTGCATTGTTTCCATTTTCTACGTTCCTTCCTAATATTTGAATTCAGGTTCTGTAAAAGTACTCGCTTTTTCTAAGTCTAATGTAAGGAGTATAAAGGATAGCACCTTCATTAGTAGTTTTCAAGATATTCTTTTGACCAAAGGAAATATATCTATTTTTAGATTGGGAGAAGTCTCTAACTTTATTTGCATCGGTAGAATAGGATGCTCTTAACTGTTACTTGGTCACCACTGGTAGTCACCACCGATAGAACCTAGATATATGTTAGAGATTTGAAGAGTATCGATAGTCAGTTAGATGTATTTACACCGATATCTTCTTTTCTGATTAGAGGATAAGTCTTATAGAACTTACCATTTATAACCATAGGTTCTGTCTTAACTGTAGAGTTTATATTGATAAGAGAAGGAATTGGTTATAAATAACTATCAACAGGATAACGCGTAATCAATACTGCTCATCTCTAGTTACATCTACAGCAGCTATATAGAAATAAGTCACACCAAGTCATACTACGAGAAGATGCTGGTAATAAACCTTCAGAGATATTTTTGGACTCTTTCTAATTTAGCTACTAAAATCAGACTCTAGGTGCTGTAAACCCAACGAATCTCTATTTCAACTCTCATTGATTTTGTATTTATTCGGCATTACTGAACTTTAATAGGTCTGAATCTATCGCCAAAGCTATGGATAAATCTCATCTATCCTAGAATGAATAACATCAATGGAGAAAAGCACATGATAACTTAGGAGTTAAGTAGATAGGTTCTTTTGCTATATTACCATCTTTATCTTTTTGGTAATATGGAATAACAGACTATTCTGTAACTGAACTGCAAAAGAAGTTCTTGATATATGCAAATCTCACAAATGATAGAAGTTTGTGATAGTAGATGCAAGTGTAATGCATATGGTCTAAGCTCACTAAATTCTTTCAATGGTTTCTGTACGAAGGCTCATGAAGCAAAACAACTAGATGAGAAGAATAGTCAGATGTTTTAGAACTAGTCTGCATTACGAATCAAACCAAATTTACCTAGAAATAGTATCTTTGGAGAAATATTCATAAATAGTTAGCTAAATTATCTTGAATTCTACCTTGATAGAATCACCAATACTTAAACCATAGTCTCTCATATTCAATCAAAAGATCTAGTAGCAATAAGGATATTATTATAAAGCTTATTGATATCACCCACACCAACGTATTATCAGTAGTACTCAATATCAATGATAGAATGCAGGAATAACAATAAAGTTTTTTAATAAACAAACGGTCTCTTTATATTTCAATAAGAAATCAATATTCTTATTACGAATACGAGAGTTACTTCTGAAATCCAAACTTATCAAAAGTTTTCCCGTAAGAAGTCCAAACCAGTACCACCGTCTGGATCTGTACTAATCTACCGTCTTGGATTTTTAAAGGTTTCACCATATACACAGCTAGTGATTTTACTATCAACACGTTGCCAAATTCTATAAGCTAATGAAGTAGAGAACATCCATGTAAGTTGATATATGCAAAAGTAGTTGCTCCACTGTCTTTGGTAATACCAAATATTTCTATTAGATAATAACCCATCTGGAGTTGGTGTATTATTCCGATTAAAGAAGATAGGGTTGGTAATCTCTTTAAGATTGTTATCCCTTGATAAAGTATCAAACAAGTTTCTACCTTAAGATGATCTTTCGCCATATTTTTCTCCTTTCTATAAATTAATAATTTGTTGAAAGAGAATGCGGCATCCAATATTGGATACCGCTTATGGTCACATTCTAATTACTTAATAACCGCAGTACCATCTTATTAAGACTAATCTTAATGGTAAAGTCGTGTACTATAAATGGACTACTTGGTTATTGTAAACAGTAGCCATATATTCAGGGAATCTCTTGTGTTCTGCAAGTAAATATACATGTAGAGTTTTTAACTGCTCTTTTGGAATCGACAGTATTATCTACTGTAGTCTTCAGTAATATACTCTGAAAACGGTATACACGACTCATACAATGATCAAATATATTAGTAAATATATCGTTTTCTGGTTTGTTCTTGTAGATATTCTCTAGGAACCTGCAGAAAACTATCACTGTCTCACTTCCTATTTGGTCCATGTTGAACCATTTGTTCTTGTCTTTCTAGCAGAGATCAGTAGTAGATTTTCTAACGTTGGTCAGGAGCCTCGATTTAGTCTATTTTGCTTATATTCTTGAATAGACTTAAGAAGCTTTTCCTTTTCTCTTTGTGCCAGACGCTCCATTTGGAGATAATACAACGAATGGATATAAAGCGACAGATTTGTCAGGTGCATCAATTAAGCGAGCCACCATCGATAATAAGTTTGTAGAGAAACTAACGTTGAGTTAGATGCCCGGAGTCCCAATTGATGTAAAAAGCATGTTAAGAGGATGCATAATTTGTTTTTCAAATTTATGAGTACATTCTTGACCAGTGTAGTCGCCTTTCTGAATGTCCCTCAAGCATTCTTGTTCTGGAACGAAGTAAGTAAATTACACTCATCAGTACCATTGACTTTAGTTTCAAGGTCAAAGATGATTGATTTAAGATAGAGAATTGGTCAGAATTCAAAGAGTTAATGAATTTACCAACTACTTGTACTTTTATCGTTTGATAGTTTTAGTAAACGGAAGAAGAATCTGGTTTGAAATCAACTGGTTTCAAGATTCCACAGTTCACGATCAATGTAGTACAAGTTCTTAATGAATTGAGAAATACGGATGATAGCGATATACGTAGTACGGAATTCATCTGTACTATAAGTACTTTCGATATCGGAGAAGATAGTACTGGACGAAGTTTAACTGCATAGTTATCAGAGATAATGATAAGTTTTTCAGAGAACGTATCCATACCACCATCAACTCTACCATGTTTAATAATGTCATCAAGACGTTTCTTATCCTCATCAGAAGCTCATTTACTTCCCACATTTTATCCATAGGGATATCATCTGTCATGAAGAATGTTTACATTCCAGGACAGTCAAAGGAAATGGAGTTAGAACCACTGAAGGTTGCTTTATAGAGAGCAAAGCAGCATGTGGATCAAGTCTACAGAAGCAATAGAACGCAACCAGTTTACATAACCGCTTGGTTTATTTTCAGATACGTCGTGTGTGTGTATAACAAAGCATAAGTATCTTTAATAGCTTGTTACTGGAAGAGATATTGAGATATTATTTACGAATTGAGCTCAATTCAGAACTGGTCAAACCACTCATAGTGATATTGCGACCAGTAGCAAACAAAAATGGAGCTGCAGCTGTAGGAAGAGTATTTTCTTTTTCGCTGCAGTACTGTATTCCAAAAGATGTATTAATATTGATAGGTTGGCTACTAATTTTCGGAAAACTGTTAATATCCAATCTAGTTTTAGTTGGTTTGATTTTTGTAGAAATAATTTTATTAATTTCTTCAAAACGTTTTACGAGCTTCTTCTAGCTTCTTTCTGCTTCTTTGATCAGCTTCGTTTTTCTTCGTCGTCATCAAGGTCACCGATAACATCATCATCGTCAAGATCAGCTAAGTCATCATCATCACAGTTACAGAAGATGCCGGAGACATCACTTTCTTAGTATTTTTAGAACTTCGGTATTATCACGAACGGATGCACCAAGACCATCGTCTTAAGTCAGTATCGGTAGCTTCGCACCTTCTTTATCCGCTTCTTCTAAAGCTTTTTCATCAGCGATTTCAATACATTTATCTTTTAATGGTTTGCTGATCGCTGTCAATTCACCTTTAACCCGTTCAATGTTTCTATCGATGAGTTCTTCTTTTCTAGCGAATTCTTTCGTTACCAGATACTACTTTGAATCTTAGCAATATCTTGATATCTACTGTATCACCAGCTTTTTACATCATTACCAGATGTCATGGGATTTGGAGTTACAACATTGGATTCTTGTTTTTCTTCAACAACTTCTTTTTCTGGAGTTGCTCAGCAGTAACAGTAGTAAACCTCAGGTGTCTCGGTTGTTGCTCCTTCATCAGCACCTGGCACAATTCGTCTAGGCTGATCAGTTTGATTTTCATTTGCCATTGTAATGATTCCTCCTGAAAAATTTAGATAACACTAATGGTATTTGTCTGGCTATTAAACACCAAACTATATGCCACACTATCCAAAAGATATAGTAATAAACAGTGTCTTATTTTAACTCATCTTTAGTTAGGTTTACATCAACACCTCAAAATTCTGCGTAACATGTCCGAATTTGATTAGTAATGTCATCCTCCAGTTCTATATAAATGATCGAAGAAAGTATATCTATAATGTTCAACCAATCCTACACCCATTTTAGGTCTAGTAGGATATGTGTAGCTGTCTTAATAGAATCAATTCGTATTAACTTAATAGCTGTAGCATCCTCATCGTATAAACGAGTGGTTGGTTAAAACTGATTAAATCGAAATTATGCCTCGATAACTTTAGGATCCTTAGCTAGTGTTTTCGTACCCAAAAACTTTGTTAATCAATAGGATTACTCTTCCATTGAAAACAAAAATTTATTATTTTGTTTAATTTATAATTTCCATGCTTATATCTGTACCCACAAACAATGACGCTTTGAACATGCTAGTAAGACTGAGTAAGCTAATTAGTGAGGTGAAATTTAATGGCAAAGAAAAGAAAGATGTCCTTATTGCACTTTCCGTGATGTAAAAGATAAAGTCATCTCCCATATAGAGTAAGAAACACTTCTGAGCTGATTCCGAAGGTTATTCTAGCAGCAAGAGTTTTATTTAATTTTATCATAAAAAGATCGGTACTTGTATCGTATGTGGTAGAGAAACTCCATGGATGATAAGATTAATAAATACAAACGTCTTTGTGGTAGACAAGTTTTGTAAAGATAAACTAAGAGAAAATATAAAAAGAATATGGTAAAAAGTATTCGGTACTTATAATATTCTAATGATGAAGAACAACAAAAGAAAATGTTAGCTAATAGAAGTATTCTGGTGAATAGATTCAAAGACGGTACTAAGTTTAGTTATGTTGGTTCTTATGAGAAAGAAATTTTAGAATTCTTAGACCAAGTATTAGATTTTGATGGTTATGATATTATGGGCACCTGGTCCTACTTTTGAATATGAATTGAAGGTAAAACCTATAAATGGATTACTGACTTTATGATTATTCCATATAATCTAGTAATCGATGTTAAAGATGGTGGAGATAATCCTAATAATAGATCCATAAAAATATCGTAATAAATAAAAAGCAAAAAGAGACTATGATTACTACTTCAAGGTAAAATATAGTTACTTACGTTTTAACTGATAATCAATTTGGTCAATTATTGGAAATCTTTAGCCTAAAGAACGTGATGGACGATCCAGATAATGCTGGTAAGCCTTTTATTCCGCATCAATGAACTTTCAGTAGAGATTATTACTGAAGAATACGGACTTTTGATTCTATTAAAGAAGAGATCGGTAAAGGCATTAATGAGGTTATTCCACTCTATCTATAAAGATAAACAACAAACTACAAGAGCAACAACAGCAACCAGAAGAACAACCCTCGTGCAACAAGAACTGTCTTCTGGAAGTATTTAAATTTGATTAATTAGAAAGGAGAATTTAGTGATGGATATTTTCCAAGAAGGTATTATCGATAATATTAAAGATGCCTTTATGAGAACACTTAACTTCAGCATTATTTCTGAACCTGAATATAGACAAACTACAAGAGAACCTTATCCTATTGCTAATATGTATTGCAGATGCATTGAAGTCTACAAAAGAACTCCAATTATCCGCCTGCCGTATTATTTGAATATGATGAAGAAAAGAATAAAACTACGATCAAGATGTCTAAAGATCGTTGGAATTATCTTAAAGATGTAAACTCATCATTCTGTAGCTAATCCTAATAATAAGAAGACTATTCAAGCACCTAGCATGGCTCTAACCTCCCTGCATTGTATGAATCCTATTCAAACTCCAGCTCAACCAGCTGCTACTGGTATTCTACAGCAGATAAACGCTGTGTGTCTGCATTCAAAGAATTAGTTGATGAATGCGATATTAAGATTGATATATACTGAAACTGATGATGCTACTAAAAGAAAGAATGCTTATTAAACCTTCTGTGATGCTTATAAGAAACTATTATCCGATAAGCTTTTTAAAGAATATTCTTTTCTATGAAGATTGGTTCTAATGTGATGAATTCATCTTTGGTTACGTTGATACATTGAAAATTGGTAAGTTTGATTTATCTCTGTATTCAATAACGAAGATGAATATAAAAAACAATATCAATTGATTCAAGATGCTCTACAGCTATCAATGGTGCAAATAATGTTCACTTCTGTCTTAAAAATAGAAGAAGTTGAAAGATTGGAACGGTTCTATTGTATTGACTAAGTCTCACATTACTGCATGCAGTTGTTTCCGATCCGGAAACAGGTGAAGAAGAAGCTGAAGTTGTAGAAGAAACCTAAGACCCTGAAGATACAGATGGTCCTTTCTAATACAACTACACCTGGTGAAGTACCTCAAAATACTACAGAGAAGGTATTGGATAATGCTAATAATGAAAACGCTGCTGTAGCATCTGCTATGGTTGGTATGAATACACCATTTATTACAGTACACTACTAACCATCTTGCTCCTCCCACATTCGCAGTATCTAACGATATCTCTACTAAACGTTCTATTACAGTAGATACTAAAGATAACAAACTTAAATTAGTAGATAATAGTCCAGAAGTTAAGACTAGAGTGTTCAAACACGTTGGTAAAAATAAAGGGCTCTAAAAAGTATTACCGATAACCTTGGTCAAACCGTAGGTAAAGACTATATCTATGAAAACTGTAACAGGTCGTAGTACTTAGTAGAAGACCAAATCTCTATGATGAAGACTTCAAGAAATTGATCTAGAAGCAATCAAAGAAGAAACTGAAAAATGATAAGCATACTATCATGAATAAAATATATATGGCTCTACATGATGGATTACCTATAGGTAAAGAAGTCACTACTAATGAAGCTAAACGAATGGCTACAGATCCTCGATGATATCTATATCTTCGAAACAGCTTAATGGTTATTATGCTATGAATAGTAAGACTATGCGTTCTCACTAAACTTTATGACACTATCACGTATTAAGATTACGGAGGATTTGAATTAATGGCAAATTCTAAAACACCCACTAAAGCTTCCAAACAAACTAAAGACGATATCGATTACCAAATCGTATCTTCTTGGAGAAGTGAGAATAATGATTTACCATTGTTATATCCTCACTATGATACCTAGAAGAACTAGAAAATGATATGAACGAATATAGAGCATTACCTGTAGATATGCAAATAGTAGTCGATGACCGTTCTAAAAATCATCTTTGGTCATGGTAACGTTCAACGATATAAAGCTCTTTAAACATGATCTATTGGTAGAAGATTCTCAAAAGCTTTGGCTTATCTACCAAAAAAGAACCTAAGACTAGAACTTAAAGACACTGATCCTATCAATGCCATGATGATGCTTAGAGAATATGCTACTACTGATCACTATCATGATGATTTTGTAGATGCTATATGTTATCTCTACAGCTGTATTAGAAGCTATGGATTATAAAAGCAGATGAAGATAAAGTAAACCACGATAAAGATTCTATCAGAGAAGAAGCAGCTGATAATTATTATACTTTCACACACACTCATCTCAAACCTATTGAAAATCTACTAGATATGTTACCCTCTGAAATCGATACTATCTGTAGTGAAATGGAAATCCCAAAATGGTTGGGGTAAATGGAAAGCAGAATATAATCGTTATATCTCTGGTTTGAATAATGAATTCTATTGTCCATGAAAAACTTAAGACTACTTTTTAAAAAGATAGATCTGAGGATAAACTATGGGAAGGTTGTGATCATATTCCACGTCCAAGAGATGGTAGGTTAAAGATCTTATCAATAATACATTCAAAAACGTATTAGTACTCATCGACATCATGGATATTGAACCAGACGTTCTTGATAGTATCCAAGATAGAATCAATACTATTCCAGATGACTTTAGCTAATTATATCAAAGATAATAGCTTCGAGATCCAATTCTTAGAAGGCGATAATGTTTTTGATCGACTACAAAGGTAAAATACTACTACCTAGCTAGATGATAATGGTGAATTATCTCGTAGAAGAAAAATGTTAGAAGCTGATGGCAGACCACCTAAGTTTGGCTATGGCATTGTTATCTCCTTCTCTTCAATTACCAGAAATTATTCCTTCTGGTGATAATAAATTAGCTAAAGTAACTTGTCTCCAAACCAATGTAAAATTATTAGTTAAAGAATTAGTTACTGACCCTGTTGTATTATATCAATATAGCAAATACAGACGAGATCTTTAAATATTATAATGCTATATACTATACTGAGCTATGCTTTCTGGTTTATTAAAAGAAAGCTACTAAACAATTGATTGGTAATGATTCGATAATAATTAATTCATTTATATAATATCTATAGGAAGTCCGGTAGAGACATCTCTACCGGATATATTTTCGCTTAAAAAGAAAGGAGGAAAGATTATATGTATAAAGGCAGAATTATACTTATAGGTATATTTTTAATCTCATTAATTTTAGGATGTGCTCTATCTATCATGGTAGATAGTGGATACCAAGAAAAAGCGGTAACAATAAACAACCATGAATTGAATGGATTAGATACAAAAATAGGTGGTACTCAGTAGTTATTAAATACATACTAGACACCCAAACGAGTGTATTGCTGATATGGAATCCCGTGGCTATGTTGTTAAAACAAGTAGAAGAAAAACGGACTATAGGGCTTAATAATACAACTATAGTAGTTTATGAAAGGAGGAAATAATAATTGCAATCAACTTTATTAGGATTAAAGTATTACGATAGTGAAAACATCTATCGTGTTCGCAATGAACTATTTGACTCTCATCGGTATGGATGAAGACTTACTAAAGAACAGAAAGTTCTTAAACGTAAAGAATTGAAAAACAATTATAAACTTCTAATTCCATTTGGTTATATGAAATCTACTGGACTGGTAAGAATAAAGATGATTATGATCTAGTATTCAAATACATGACGTTAGAAAAGACCAATGGTATATACATCTGTAGATATAACCAATACTATTCTAATCTCTAGAAGTACAAACAAAATGGTTTTATGATGATATCGATGAAATGTTACCTACTGATACCAATAGACTATATATACCAAGTTTGCATCTATATTGATGATAATATAGAAAACTGTATTGAATTGATTCCTAAATCAAATCAGAAAAGATTTGAATCTATTATCTAAAAGCTTGTTTTAGAGATACATTCGAAGAGTACTTAGCATCATTCTTACAGTCTATAGATCAAAACTCAATGGTATTATGCCATATGAATTAGAGATAGAACGATACTATAGTAGAGATGTAGTATTATTGACTCAAGAATGCTTAGAAGATCTTCAAAGTGATCATTTCTACCCAATTACTAAAAACGTATTGTGCTGAGTATTGGTATGATGTATTCAAAAGAGATTAGGAAATAATTATGAATTGATTGGATATTAAGACGAAGAAGTATTCGTATTTAAACATTTAAAGTGTGATTCTCATATTTGAAGCATCTCAAATTGATCACAGTTTACTGAGGAAGAATTAGAAAATCATTCGCTCACTAAAAATATTATAATCATATAATATATTATTGAATAGAGAAGGATTCATCATCATTATTGATCGTTACTTAAAACCCATAGATTCGTTTCTATTCGTAATTTATTTATTGCTGAAACTATATTGTAATGAGTCTAATATAGATTCAGCAAATTTAGAACCCGACAGTAGGATCAGACAGTGAGATATGGTCCATTTTTAACGCCAGGAGGTATTCAAATATGGCACACTTTAGAAAACGTCGAATTAACTAACTTCGACAAAAACAAAACTACCGACAAAAAAGCAACAGCAGAAACAAAAAGGTAGATTCCATTAGAATTCGATACAACTTAATCTCAGTTGCTATGTGGTAGCATCTATAGCTACTACTCTGCAATCTTGGTGCATCTATTGCACAAACATTACGCCGCGTGAGTGATGATGTGGTGGTGTACCGTTTATCCTGATCCAAAGACTGGCTTTGAAAAGCTACTTTGATCTTGACTAACAAACGACGTTGAAGGTAAAACTAAGTTAGTAGTTACTCCTAAACAAAAAGAAATCGAGTAAAGGTGTGTTCCGCTCGTATGACTGAACGCTCCACTTCGATTTCCGTCAATTGTTGGAACTTACTGATGAAGGTCAAGCTAAATTGGCTGATATCATTCCTGCAGTATACTTCCGCAATAACAATCCTATTTACAACTTCAAACAAGATGGTGCTCTGTAAATTGACTAACGCTTCCAAAGATTTTGTTGAAGGCGGCTACTCCTTAATTGGCGGTGAACCTCGCTTTACGAAAGCAATCATCGTTGATTTACCTAAGTTCTTGCATGTACGGAAGAACAAACGAAAAAGGTGAAACATTCTTTACACTGTAAAGCGTTGTTCGTCCTGAAAGCAACAATAATCTATCCATTGGGTTGGTCAAACCACATTAGTTATATTATCCAAATCACGCAGATCAACGAAGCTATCGTTGAAGCTAACTTCAACGTAACAAACGGTCAAGACGTAGATGCGTTTAGCCCAAGCTTCACAAAACAACTTAATTATTTAGAAGTATAAGGTTGGGAGATAGTGCTGTATGACTATCTCCCACTCTTATATTATTTTTCATTTTATTTTATGGGGTGAAAACATGGCAAAGAAATGGATTTTTCTTATACCGTAGGCGATATTGATGAGCCTATTGATTCTCGTGGTAATTCTGTAATCATGCTTCGTAAATTAGCATGGGGTTCTAATGCAGAAAAACTAGAAATCCGTCGATGGATTATTGACATCGATTCTGAACGTGCTAATAAAGGTGTTACTTTTCTTAACTGAAGAAGGTCCTCATAATTTAGTATTGAGTTATGGCTGAAAAAGGTTTTGGTCATGCGCTTTCATGTAAATTAGTAGAGTGCAAGATCAAAGATCGATTTTGATGATGCTTTAGCTTCTATTGGTAAGAAAGCTCTCAAAGATAAACCATCTGAAGAATTCTATGATCCAAAAGAGGCTTGTGGTCTTTAATAGAAAGGAGCTGATTAAATGGCTCTAGAAGACAAACTCTCAAAACCGAAGTCACTGGTGATACTAAAGGTCCTTTATACAATTCATTGATTGTCCTCACAAAGGGGATTATAAGTGTAAGTATATAGATAACAATGGTAAGTGCTCATTTGAAACTTGTGTGATTGATGAAATGCCATTCCCACCTAGAGTAGTCTTATGGTACTTGCTGTATTATCTGTGATCGAGAGATGCTATAAGACCAGCTGAACACAGAGCACCTTCTGTCGTAGCTGCTGGCATCAGTGCTGCTGAAAGCTGAAAAAGCTTCCTCATAGTTGTAGGTACTGTGGTAAGACTGTAAATAGCCCAGCACAATGGTTCCTATCTGGTATATGTGACGAATGTGATAATATACTTAAAAAGTAGTAAAACCATTAGGAAAAGAAAGGTCCATGGTAACAGATTATGGTAAAATTAGTAGAGCAGATTCCTATCGAATCTTACTTTCATGGTAAGTTCATATACCTATAAAGCATTAGATAGAATAGTTCAAACAGAATTTGCTAATTTAGTAAGATAAAGTCAATATTCTATTGACTTATACCAATTCTTAACTCCACCAACTGGTCCTCGTCAGAATTAATGACTTCTCGTTGCGTGTTCTATGGTCAACTATCTGGTATTTAAGAAACTTTTTAGAAAAATACTATAAGACAGAATCTAAGATTATCTTTAGTTGCTTTGAATGGTATGTATAAGAAGTCAGCTAAATTACTAGCTGGTTATAATAAGTATTATAACAAACGCTTTGCTGATGCGGGAGATAGTTACAACAGATGATAGAGTCTAATTTTGAGTCTATTACATCTGCTTTGTCCATATCTTCCTGATATTTATTTTTAAATGCTGGTTCTGTAGATGCTACTATTATGATCAAACACATGCTAGATCATAACTATTTTATGGAGATAGACAGCTAACTTAGTAATATCGACGTCACATTACATGTATCAACTACCTAGTACTAATCCAGAAGTTGTAGTGCATAGACAATCAAGAAAGTTTGCGAAGATAATTCATATTCATATAATTCTATAACTTGTCTTAATGCATTCTTTATATGAAAAGCAGAAAGTTTTATCCCAGAATTCCTATAAATCCTAAGTTCATATCTATGCTTATGATATTAAATGGTATTCAACGTTTAGGTTAAATCTAAGGTTTCTACCTACAGCATTGGATATCATTAATGGTCTAATATCTGGTATAGAGCATGATTGTAATGCTTTTATATAATGGATTCTGGTGATTGCTATCTAGCCTAATCCTAGAGTGTAGTATGGGACAGCAAGAGTTTGTTTGAGTAGATTCATGGCTATAGATATCAACTACCAATACTTGGTATATGAATCTATGAGTGAGTCTAAACTAGATGACTATCTAAACGTAAGCAAGATCAGATGGTGTTAAAGAGATAAATAATAAGTATTTCAAGAATAATCCTATAATTTTAGAAGATTTGTAATACTCTAAATTACAATGATATAATATAATAGTGAAAAGGATATTTCATATTTGTATTTATTATTTATAGGAGGTTTCATTATGAAAAACATCTTCTTGTTTAAAAGCTTTTTATTTCTTTATTGGTCGCATTCAACGTAATGACTAAGTACCTGTTTTGAGTAAATATGCTGACATGGCATTAGTTGACGAATTACAACTACGGTATCAGCAGGAATGTCTCGATGCATTCTTATACTTTAGCCGCAGTAGTAATCTGGTATTGTTGTATGGTTTATTTGCATGCTCGTAATGTCTTTCATTGGTCGCCTTTTTAAAGTAGACAAATCAATGAAAACGTAGAGTTAAAAAGAGGATGAAAAGAAGGTGATGTATTCCATGATTAATACTCACCTCTTGATCCTGAATTTGTACATGAAGTTGTGTTCACCAAAATTGATAAAGGGAAAGCATCTTTTGCTTTCCCTTTTATTTTATATCAGAAAGGAGGTTTGATTAGATGAAGTATGAGTATGATATAGTATGAAATGGACAACATTGATGATAAAAGGTGCTGTAGATGCTTTTGATATATCTCCAGAAAATATAGTAATGCTGTCCATGGATAATAACTATGAAGAAGCCCTTATGCCAGTTATGTATGCCAGATTATCTATAGATAAGAAAGATATGGATAAGATGGTACAACATGCTAAGACTGCTACTATCGTACTGACTCTTTCTAAAATGAAAGCAGAGAAAGATAGTACTGATGGTGCTGAAAGAGGTAAAGCTATTACTCCATATAGTGGTGAAAATGTCCTACTTTATTGATAAGGATATAAACTATAATACAGATATTGACTATACTGGGTCTTTAATAAAGACACTAGCGATAAAACTAGAAACCTTTGCTATTGGTCTTATGTTTTGAAGAATGTACTACTGCTAATAAGCAGACTAATAATACAACTTTTATCAATACATCCGTTTAATGCTATATTGTCATTCATTAAATCTACTCCCTTTACTAGTAGAAAAGTTTGACCATAGTTTGAACCAATACCTCAGCTTATTGTACCACCTCAGGAATCATTATATAAGACAGTAGAGTTCTTTAATAATACTGCTGTTTTCTATAACACTGATTATCGTTTCTATATAGAACCTGGTTGTATTTATCTTCAATCTACATCTGGCAATCCAGTACAAAAATCATCTGAACCTGCTACTGATGTTTTATTTGATATCAAAAGGATAGATGATGAAACTGCTGAGATTGAAGGTGTTGATGATGACGAAAGAAACCATATATGGCTACTCTGAATGTAAAAGATACTGTATATAGAATCGATAATAATACTACAAAGCTATAACCAAATTGCTACAATTCTTGACCCATCTAAGAATAACACTATTGTTATGCTAGACCAAGTCAATGAAGCAAACTGAATAAGATTAGAAGACTGTAAATAGTATTAAGTCTACTATAGTGAGATAAAGCTAAACAGATGGCTGGTATTCCTAGGATACTTATGATCAAGAATGTAAACTTAGTAAGATTGTGCAAATGCAAGCTCAGTCTGTAGCAGATAAGTGTACAACTGAAGTTACCAAAAGGTATCAATATAGTTGAAAGCTATACCAGAAAATACTGGTAGCGATAGTGCTACTAGCAATATGTATTATCTGCTGCAGATAAGAAGATGTATCTAGAAAAACTAGATAAGAAATTCAAAGAACTTGAAGAAGCTAAGAAGAGTATTCCTAAAGTACCTGAAGAATTTGCTAAAAATAACAACTCTTTACTCAAGCTATGGGTAAACTAACTGGGCTTTAGTGGTCTATTAGGTGGTGTATCTCCTATTAATGCACCAGATAATATCGATGCTACTAAGAAAGAGTTAGACCAAACTAAAAGAGACTATAGCTAAAACAAGAAAAAGAACTAACTACTATAGTACAGAAAGTAGAAGTCAAGCTAAGATAGTTGATATCAACCAAGAGATTAATAATATCTTTAATGAGATTTCTAAGTCTTATATTGCTTCCTGAAAGTTCTGTGGTAGTGTACTTGACCCATTGGGTTTAGTGAGCTGGTAAGTCCGTGGTTATAACGAAGAGTTCTCTGAAGTTGTGGAGAAGTCAATAAAGAGATAGCTGAATATAAAGCTAAGAATTCTCAGTAAAAGAAGCAGTTGAAGCTGCAGAACCTAAGGTTCAATCTATGGATTCATGAGAAAGATCTTAAGTCTAATATCATTGGTCAAGTAAAAGATTTACGTTCTGGATTATTAGAAGATATCCGTAGTATTGGTGCAACTGCTCTGTAAGACATTAGACCAAATGAAGTCTTCTGTCTCCCGATATAGTCTAATTCTGTAAAGTCCCTGGACTTTCCATTGACTCTCTTGATGATATTCAAAAAGACATCAACACTGTTAAAGACTGTCCAAAATTGGACGTTTGGGCATCTCCAGCTTTAATGCGTACCTAGATATTCCGAAGGGAGACATAAATCTGGTACAATGATCGTAAGGGTTGAAAATGATAACGTCAGCCTGGTTAAGAATATGTAAAGTGTCAGTAGAGAATAATACGAGACGTCTAACTCTAAATAAAAATGGTTTAGATACTACAGCATACTCCTAATAGAGATATATCGTTCATAACTATGATGCTCATTCTAATAAAGACGGTGTATTTATTTTTAAATCGTAAGGTTGATATATTTACTCGTCATGGTGGTAAGTTTTGCTGTTAATATAAGAATCCAATTAAGTAAAGTTCAAGTTGAATCTAACTCAAAAAGACTGCAAATGAAAAAATCATTTAAGAAATTGGTTAAAAGGTGATTGGAAAGATATTGTTGCTTCTTCTAAATCTATTATAGAAAAAGAAATGGTAATAATATCCATTACATAACTTAACTGAACTTAGAATTATAGTCTTAAGATAGATAAAGATTATAATGACTTTAAGGGTTCTAATAGACCCACAAGTGATTTTGTTAAACAAGCTACTCAGTTATATCCAAGCCAATAGAAGTTCAGGTAGAGTATCTGGTATTATTGATAAAGCAAATCATATCAGTAGACGAGCTGGATTTGATTTGAATGGATGTAGACCATGAAATAGAAAGTATAGCCCTAAAGATAAAAGAAAAAATACTCCTACAACTAATGCTCCTGATAAACCTCATTATCAAGATCATAGAGAGATGAATAAATTAGAAGATATATGGAGGTACCGGAATATTCGGTACCTCCTATTATTCTGTATTGAGCAGGTTGTTGTTGAGGTTGGTTTTGAACCGGTTGAGTACCATTTTGACCTCTTGAGGTTGTTCAACACTTACCTAAGCTCTTTAATAGTTTAGAGTAGTCAGCATAAATACGTTCATAAGCAGTACTTTTAGCTGCATGTACAGAACGCATTACATTTTGGTAATTGATAGCCACGTATCTAATAGCATTAGCAGCTTTCTTTTCTGGATCAGAAGTTGCATACCTTCACCGAAGTTACAGCTTTTACCATCTGGGAGTTTTAATGCTCATACCAGGACCATCATCTGGTCTGCTTCTAGATAAGATTGAATGTAATCTGATATCATCTGACTATCAGAGTTATGTTGAGATGTTTGTTGTGGCTGGCTTTGTTGCTGAGCAGGTTGTTGTGCTTGGTTGAGGTTGAGCACTTTGGTTTGTTGTGGTTGACCAGGAGGCAACTGTTGTTGCTGTTGGTTACCTTGTTGGGAGTCTTGTTGTTTATCGACTTGAGTTAATTTATCAAGCTTTATCACTGATAAGTTTTTCAACTGCAGATACATCTTTAGTTTGTTTATCAATCAAATCACTATAACCTTTGAAGTCTTTGCAGAATCTCAATAGCATCACCAACAATATTTTTAACTGGATGGTCAACTTTACCAGTAGTCGCACCATAGAATTGGATTTTAGCAAAACCCAGTGAAGCTATTATCACCACCTGGAGTAAATGGGTGACTGAAACCTTTAACTTGAGTTTGGATATCTTCTACGGAAGCAATGGTACCTTTTTCTGCATTAGCAAACCAATTGATTAATATGCAGGTAATGTAACGTTTTGAATGTTTTTCAAACCTTGTTTATAATCACCGAAGGTTGCAATAGCATTAGAGTTTGACCATTGGCGGATGAATAGTTTGTTCATTTTTGAGCAATGTATGTTTGCATATCTTTAATGCGAGTTTCATAGAAGTGAACTTGACAAAGATATTTTGCAAGAATTGTTCAAATTGAGCCCAGATTTTTGCGGAAACGAGTAGCCAAGTTACCTTTATCGTTGTATGCTTGTTTGAATTTATTAGCAGCTTGTTGTGCCATTTGTTGCATATCTTCTTTGTATACCAATTTAGCATCATCGAAGTATGTAGTATAGAATTTATCTGCTGCTTCTTGAAGTACAATTTTTAGTCAAGTATTCATACTCGCATTCGATAGCAGAAGATTCTAAAGCATGAGATAGGTTCTTCTTCGTCATCCATCATACCCAATACCAAAATTCGTCATCGAAATCAAAGGATCTGAAGATAGAATCTTTGTCCATTGGTTCTGGTTTTTCTGTGATATTTTGATCTGCTAGAGCATAAGCATCTTTTAGCATTTAAGAATTCGCAATAGCATCTGCTTTAGCAGCATATACTACGTTAGCTTTAGATAAGTAGCAAGATACATAATAAAGGGGCCAGCTTTAGAAAGCTTTTTCCGTAGCATATTTAAGTTGGTCTGATTGTTGTTGTGTAGGAGCACAGCCTCTATTAAGTTTATTAGTAATAGATTGAAGCTGCTACAGCTTTACGGAATGGTGTAGTATAAGCATTTACGATATTGGTACATCGCCTTTAATGTCTTGATATAATTTACCATTCTTTTTCTGGATCGATAGTAGCACGAACAATAGCACTCCCACCACGGAAGTGAGTATAAGCTTTTAATACCTAAAAGACTTTGATCTTCCTCGTTCTTATAGTTTGGAGAAGATATTATCATAAATAAGTTCTTCTTGATCACCAATAGTTTTAAGAGTTTCAATGAAAGTCTTGACGTAAAGTTTTAACTGCTTCGTCGCTAGATACAGTGTATGTAGTACTAGTACCAGATACACCAGAGAAGATACTAGAATCTAGTTTTTCTAAAACGTCGTTAAGCTATTCCAAATTTGGAGTCTTTATTATCGTTCAGTTAGTATAGCTATAACCATTAAATGGATCCCAAGTTGTATTAGTGGAATTTGCTTAAGCCAGAATATAAAATATTCTTGGAGATAGCTTCTTCCAGTTCTAGCGCTTTATTTAAAACAGCAGCAACTAAATCTACTCATTAGATACATCGGCAGGATTTCCATATTTTCTACAGCTTCAGCAAACATTGCTTTTGGAAATTGTACATTCTTTATCTGTATTTAAACGAGTATAATTACTGCATTAAGAATATTGCAGGCTTGTTCTTGTGTAAAAATAGGTTTCACTTATAGAACCCTCCTTTAAAACAAAAAGTAAAATGAAATTTATATAAGTGTTGAGAGGATAAAAAGTAGGATAAAACCTAGAAAGTATTAGAAATCCCACTCCAATATTGCAGTGGAAAATTATTAATTATTATCTATTATTTTTATCGCTTTTTCTTCATGTGCATATCTAACTGCAGCCATACAAGAACGTGGAAGTAGAGCCTGCTGTAGAATAATGGAAGCAAGAACAAGTTTGATAACTTGTTGACCTTTTAAGGTTAATCAATACAACTTTACGAGCAGCTTCTTTTTCATCACCACTAGCAGCTTTTACTAGCATTTTCTCAATTGCAAATTCCAAAGTGGAATTTTTAATTACTGCCTCAGCTTTAGTGCTTTCTTGGAATGCTTCCTATACTTCTTTACCTTTAACGTCTTTAATAGAGGTTTGCCCAAATTCTTTCTTTGAATTTATCAGAAGGTTTGTAGTGTTTAATTCTTCCAAACTAGCACGATCGATAAGTTTGAATGCAGCATCGCTAAAGTCAACTACGTCAGAAATTACTTTTATCAATGGAGTTGATTTTCTAAAGTATTTGAGTTTAGCACCAGCAGCATCGATTACAGCAATAGGTTCGTTTGCACCGATACCTTTAATATTTTCAGCAGTCTCTTATTTTTATTAGCAATAAAAGTTGTTAATTTTTAAGTACCATGTTGATGAATTGGTTCCATTTAGCTTTTGATTTTATTTAGCAAATCTTTAGAATTGTTTAGCTTTTACCCATAGCATCTTCACGAAAGAGTCCAATTCAGTAGATTCTGTATGAATCAATTCTTGTTCTTTAATATCAAAGTGAGCCAATGCTTCATTGAAGCTCAAAAGATCTCTACATGCCCTCGCAAAAGTGATTCAACCATATTGATCTAGAGACATTTCGTGACTTCAAAGTTGAGCAGACTCAGTTACAGTTTTAGTAATAAACATAGTTTACTCCCTTTATTATTGTCATGAATAGTATAGTAAATATAGTTAGGGATGAAGTAACTATAATACATTAATAACTTGTTTTTATAATAGATATAATTAGTAATTAGAAACCTAAAGCGATATTACTGATACCGTTAACGATAGCATAGAGTAACGTTGAACACGTACTACAGCAGTCATATAATTTTTACGGCTGGAACCATTACCCAGTTAGCGGCACTAGCAGATTTCTTTTTGTTTCTGCTTAAGTTATCTAATCTCTTCATAGCATCATCAATATAACTCTTTACCATCTTTGGATAGTGGGTTTTGATATTAGCTATAGCAGCTTTTAACGTCTACTTTAAGTACAAATGTTTCAATAGAACCGAAAGCCAATACCTACATTAGGTACGTAGTCTAAATATTCTTTATGCTGGAGAAATCATAGGATTTACGATCTTCTGTTGTTTTATTGAATGCAATGTCTAATAACGTCTAATTCTTTAGGAAGGATTTCTGTAAATACTACTTTAATGAATTGAGAGATTTCTGAGTTTTCCTTTATATTCAGAATTTTGCCCATCAAACCACCGAATGGTAAGTTACAACGCCTCTGTATTTCGCAGAGAAATCATTCAAGCGTTTATTTAAATCAGTAATTTTAGCAAGTGCTTTTATAATGCATTTCTAGAGGAAATGATTTTTCATTGTAAGATAATGTGAATTGATACCATTTAGCTTTGATTTTTAGCAAACCAAAATTAGAAAGGAATTGTTTTGCTTTCTCCATAGCTTTCACGGAATGCGTCAAGATCAGCAGATTCGGTATGGATCAATTCCTGTGCTTTAATATCAAAAATGAGCTAATGCTCATTGAAGTTCAACAAGTCTTCATAAGATTCACAAATAGAATCTACAAGATCAAATTGTTCAAGCTCAATATCAGCAGACTCATTTATAGTTTTAGAAATAAAACACAGTCTATACCTCTAAATAAAAATATTATTAATTCGAGTATACACTAGGATGAATTAGTTATACTTAATAAATTGCTTTTTCTAATCTGTATTATGAATACCACTAGCTAATATAGCTAGTGGTACATATTATTCTTCGTCTTCAGATTTGGTAGCTTTAGCAATTGCTTTTTGTGTTAGCAGTGATAGCAGTACCATATGCACTAGCAATATGAGTAGCTTGTTTAGCAGCGTAACGCATAGCTGTAGTGATAGCTACACGACCTTTAAGAGCTACGAAGTTTGCTTTCGTAGCATTTTCTTTTAGCTTCTTCGGCATTATCTGTCTTATAAGAACCAAGCAATAAAGCAAGACGATTTTCTGCATCTTCACAAAAGTTCTTTAAATTCAGTAGCACCAGCTTTGATATCAAGTCAAGTAAGATGTTTACATCTACTTCAACTTCTTTACAAGAATTGCTTTGAATTTTCGTCAATTTCTTTAGTAGAAATATCATCTACTGTAGATAAAAGAATCAATGATATCAGCAAGGCATTTAGTCAACGCTTGAATACCAGTGCTAGTTGTAGTGTTTTCGTAGTTTTGATCTTAACACCTTTTACTTTCTCTAGCATTTTTAAGTTTTGCTTCATTAAGGTCATTCTTTTCTAAATCACCGTTTACTTTTTAGCACTTTTGAAAGCTTGTTCAGTGTATTTTTAATTACGAAAGCAACGAATTGATGTAAAACGAGTTTGGATTTTCTTAATAAGAGTATCCAAGAAGCCAGTACCTTTATTAGTGACTCACGGAAAAGCATCAAGTTCAGTATGATTCAGAACAAATCAATTCTTTGGTTCTTTAATATCGAAGGAAGCAAGTGCTTCATTAAAATTAGCCTAAATCTTCATAAGATTCGTAATAGAGTTAATCAAAGCTTCTTCTACGGATTCACAAGAAACGTAAATACCAAGAGCTTTATCAGATACTCTGTTCAGTTTTAGTATAGAACATGTATATCCTCCTTAATAAGTATAGTAAGGAGGATAGGGATGAGATATCCTCCAAAACAAATAGTATTTGTTTATTTAGAATAAAGTCGAAAGTATCATCATCAGAGCCATCGACTTCATCTTTAGTAAGACGAGGTACGAACTCCTTTGAAGAGTACTATCAATGTTCCTCTTTCAGCAGCAGGAACTACTTTGACTGCAAAGTGCAGTTGGAAAGTTTTTCAAAGAATGCAGCGATTTTCAAATTGACGTTCTCGAGCTACATCTCCCTTTCTGCACCACCATTTAGATTTAATAGCGTAATGCATTTGCTTCTAACAATTTTGTTGTACTGTACAGTAATTAGAAACGCTTACTCTTACAGAGTAAGAACAAGTGTTTGCGAATTCACGAATAGTAGGAATAATAACTGTTACTATAATAAATGCACTCTACAGCAGCTGCTAGACCAACGCCAAACTATAAGTAGTATCAAATTGTAATTTCAGCAGCAAAGGTTTCTTGGGATTTGAACTCTCTATTAGACCATTAGCAGCTTTTCTGGTTGTTTCTTTTCCTGCATACCATTAAAGTTTTAATGGATCTCGTGGACCATAGAATTTTAGTTTGTATTCTCTTTAGCTGTTACTAATTTCCATAGATACAGTATGACTCAGGATTCTTAACGAATCTCAACACATCTCGTTGTGAAGGCAAGCTGATGTCGGCAATCACCGCCATTACTGATTGCATTATAAAAGATATTTCAAGATGTAGAGATATCCAATCTGGAAAGCTTTCATAAATACAGTCTTGTGGGTCTGGAGATAAGTGAGCTTTCTTCGATATCTTTTGTACTTCTTTCTCATTGTACCCAGATTGAATTCAGGTTCTTTAAGAACAGCAATAGATTCTACGAGTCTTTGTATAGTATTTGAATTTGGTGAGTATCACCTTCAGAATCTTCACTCTCTGTGAAGTCAATATCTCTGCAGTTTATCAGCTAAACTATACCGCCTGATTTGTTAGCCTAATACAGCCATAGCTTTTAGGATGTTCTTCTTCAGGGGAAAGAAGTAACAGTCATGATTTTGTATCAGGATCTTTAGGAAGCAATTGATCACATGCTTCTTGAATTTCTCTACGCATGTTTAATATCCTTTCTTATCAAGTTGTCCTACAAGAAGATTAATAATCTTTTTATAATCTTTACCGTCAGTCTTTTCAAGAGCAGTATGAGATACAGTTGTAAATTGACGGCCAGCACTCACTCGGGCAAATATGTAGTCGTGTCCATTTACACCACTGTGCAACGTAAGAATGAGAGGAGATTATATTGAGAGATAAGATTTTCAACTTCAGAGATAGAAGCTTTTGAAGTCATATTCTTTGACTAAGAGTAGCCAAATTGTATCAGCAGAAAATAACTAAAAGATACAATACCATCGTACCACCCGCTGCATTATTATCGTTCTAACTCTGTTGGGCTGAACAGCATGTACGTTCTAACATCTTCCAAACGCTGTTGGAAGGTTTTGGGACTCTGAGTAGCATCGGGTCTGAAGCTTCATTCTAAAGCAAATAAGAAGTCTTTCAAGAAAGAGATTTCTCGAGTTAGTGCTACGAATAAAGTTGAACAACATGTAGATCTTTATTCTTAGAAGAAATACGATAAATCACTTCCATCTTGAGGAACGTATTGAGTTTAGCTTTGTACTGCGACAGCATGTTACGTTGTACATGGCATGGCTCTTTATTGTGTGATTTAACTACAATCAAATACGGAAGCATCATATTATTTACTTTCTTGATATCAGTATCTTTTATATCAGCAATAAACCCCACCAGTAGTGATTTTTAACATCATTCATTGATTTATTATTCGCATCTTCATCGATTGAGCTGATAGCTTTCATTGAAAGTGTAAGTATCGATAGCAATGTTTTCTCTTCTCGGATGGTTTTCATCAAATGATCTAATGCTTCATAGGATTCATTTGTAGCCATTGTTTCCATACGTTGAATATAGTCTTCAATATCATCAGAGTTTAAATTCTTATGAATTTTACCAATAACATCAAATGCTGTTTCATCATCTTTTAAAGACTGTACGAAACAGCTGAGAATAAAAGTTGAAGCATAACCAAAGCTTTACCTTCGATAGCACGAGTAAGAATTTGAGCTGTATTTAAAGATACAGATTCATCTACTAATACTGGGAAAGTCAAAACCAAGTTAGATGCCGCTTTTGCAATCGAACTAGCAGAATTGATATGCGCTATTAGACCCAAAAGTCTTTTTAATGATATCGATACCATCGAATTTCTCGAATAATCTGCCAAGATCACTAATTACGCTTTCGTGGATACCATTAATATCTCTTTTATTCATTATGTAGGTTACCTCCTTTAAAAGATTCAAAGTGACCATATAAGCATATTTAATTTAATGTAAATAGTATTACTATAATACAAGGCTGCCATTTTGGCTGGTAGGAATACATTGGGAAAAACATTAAAATAACTTTAGAAAGGAGGAAAAATGACTAAAATCGATGAATATAACGAGCAGGATTTTAACTCATTAGACAACGCTTCATTGCCTGGTGGTGCTAAAAATGTAAAACTCTATGGAGATACAAAATTTAGTAACCAAACAGACTAATGGATCTGCTATCTATGCTGATCTGCTCCTAAGAACAAATTTTAGATATCGATAACTCTGCTAGTGATTCAGCTGAGATTTATTCGTGCCAGTATGGGTATATACCAACGGAGATGATTTCGATGATTTTAATACATTCTATCTATTCCCCAGAATGGACCCATATAAAAATGCTTGGGACTACTAGAGAATATGTATTCTTCTACTAAACCAGATTTGCACATCTTCCGTACCACTGCAGATGCTCAGAAATAAAGATGAAGTATTTTAAATCCAGAAATTACTAACCCGGTCATTTTTAGAATGATGGTTTCTCGGGTTATGCTTTATTCTGTATTAGCAAACTTACAATATACAGCTCCTGGATTTGATAATAGAAATCCATTTATTCCTATCCTATCCAACTATAAACAATCCAACTTGGAAATCTAAAACAGTGTTACAGCTGGATGATATAGAATCTGCAGTGAATATGTATGGTACAAAAACTGCTTTACCGACAGTTCTATAGATCCGATGAATATACAGACTTCTCTCTGGACTTTAGAGATGATAGATGCTAAATTGCTACCTATGGTTTTGAAAGCTATGATCATTATCAAAACGTATGTGCCGAAGGTAGAGTATCTCCAGCCTGGTCAAGAATATTCAATTCATAAAATCATCTCTGTGAACCAAACGACACTGTTTAAACTTTATCGTTGGTGAAGATGGTGAAACCATTATCCATTGGTCTATATCTGGGTCATGCTCTCCTGAAAGTCTGTACCAAGGCTATAAGAGAACTCTCTCTGACATGCCCGCTGATGGACAACTTCATTTCTCTACCACATGGCATGGGAAGTTTCCAAGAGACGATATGCTAGTCCCAAGATTCTAGACCATTTTCAACTGCTGTAACGTTCGCAGGTATGGTAAACAACCCAGATGAACTGCTCTCATCCATGATGAGACAATCTCAAATGTAACAGAGGAAGCTGCATTCCGCCCACGTGCTGTACAATACATAACCAATCTAATCTCGATATCGTTCAATATAAATTGAAGTGGTATCAAGTCCCAAATAAATCTCTAAGGATTATCACGATAGGAGGTAGCTTTGAAATGGCTAATGCAGCTTACTCGACAATGGTACCGAATGCCACGGGATTAATCTGATAGAAGAAACAAGTGATCATACGATAACTCCTATAGTATTTATGAGATTAGCTGCCTCTCGTCGATTCTATCAAAAGCTAAATATATACGATATCCCAGATGATACTTTTAGCTCTAGGTTTATATGGTTATCTAAATGAAATCCATTCTAATATCCTAGAGAATGTATCTGTAATGGCTGCAGAATATTCCTAATGAGTCTAATCCAACTAGAGCTCAATTAGAACGTAACGTTCTATGCATATAAGTCTCGGTATCGATAATATTAGAGCAACTCCAGCATCTATTAACGTAACTCTTCTTACCAGAGAGTGCATTGATAGCAAAATATGACTAATGATAGATTTGTGCTTGATAAAGTATGAATTTAATATTAACTCTACTGGAGATAGTCGTGGTACTTGCGTGTCTATAGATTGGATTATGATATCGTGTCTTCGTAGATCTAAAACCCTAGTGGTAAAATGATTTATACTGCAGTATATGATATCGATGGTAATAGTTCTCTATTCTGACATCGTTAACCCATATCTACCAACAGAGGTGTGGTTAAAAGTAAACGATGATCAAATGATTTACTATCCAAACTCAAAAGTTAGACAAGTAGTTCATGATAGATTCTATAAGAAGATTATTGTAACTAATCCTCTTGAAAACTAAAACTATTTCATTTACTTTTAATAATCAATTAGTTGATTTCATATTGAAGTAAAATGAGGTGGAGACCTATAAACTTAAAATGTCTATATGATGGATTGTATTCTCAAGTACCTAATGAAGAATACTGTAACTATCAATACGTAGGATGATTCTACTATTTGTATTATTTAACCGTGATTCTTATCAACCACTAGAATGAATAGTGATATTACTATTCATATCTCTGGCATATCTAGGTTCTCGTGTAACTCTTGCTACAAAGCACAAACTACTCATGTATTAGCATCTGAAAGATATCCTTACAATCATTATCTATGCTTGATTATTCCTCACTCTGATTCTAAAGGTTGCAGTAGATAAGAAAACAACCAAAGTTAGACTCGCAGATTATCCCTAAAGAAAATGCTTGCCAGAAGTTATATGCACTACTTCTAAAGATATTGTGGAAACTAGTCCAAACTTCAAGTTTCTGATAATATAAGATGAGTATTCTTAGAGTAGTTACACAATCAAATTGACCGTATCTTCTGTTTGTATCTATTATTGAGTATAATGATAATAATATTGGTACCAACAAATACTTTGGACGATTCCTTCGATAAAGGAATATTCCAAAAATACTAATGCACAAACTATAATATCCTTCCCCAGGCTCCCATCTTGTAAACAGTGGTATTTCAACTAAAGGCTATTCTTTATAACATCGGAGATAGTGCTATAGCTGATTTGAATGCTAGAGAATGAGTTTGTTTATACTAAATCCCATTCTTGATTGTGAGTTAGCATAAGGATCGTTCCCGAAGTTACCATTACTATGAATAATATCTTAGTACTCTAAGAACTGCTTCTCTGAAATTAATAATAATTCATAGCTTCAATTCATCTCCAGATATGGCGTCAATGTTAAACGTGATGCATTAAGTAGTAATCTAGAAAGAACGAAATAAATATCGTGGACTCTACCTGAACTGCTAATGCGGGAAACATCGCATCCGACTTTGCCATCATGTGGTTCTGATGAACAAGGTGAAATTACTGAGACAAGATATTCAAGTTCATGGGTGTGGTATATTCTAAGAACGTACTTAAAAGATAGTACTGTAACTTATACACTATATCGCTACTTCAAAAGCTAATCCTTTGAGTAAAAGGGGTGATTATGATGAAGATGAATATTCCTACCACTTTGAACTAGAGTCAATACTACTGACGTTATTGATAGAAAATCAACGTTTATCTATAAACAAGGGTATGTATGTACCTAATACTGAATTAGAGAATGAAGGTTTATTACCAGCTAACTCTCAGTTAAATTCTTTGTCGTTGCTAAATTGATACTGAATATGGTTTAGGTGAAGAAATTGGTAGTATCGTTCCAGGGCTTGAAGGTTGGTCTTTAGTAATACCTACGAAAATGGTTACTGGTTTGGATGTGTATTATAACTACACAAAATATAATGGAATCTATATCTCATTAGCTGCTGATATAATGGTGGTTATAAATTTAAATTAAAAAGAGTTCCATTAGTAAAACACTCTACTTACAAGATCCTGAAAAGTCAGAGAGCTTTTGTCAAATGTTAGATATTCGTCGTAACTACATACAAACTGCTTTGATTATCTTGAAGATTCGTTTTGGTGTTGATTTCAAATTCTTCAACACATATGGTCCGTCGAATCTTTACAACGTTAAACTCAGAATTGCATTCTAGATAGAACTATTACAGTCTTATATTTGAAATTAAGTATCGTAATGCTGATAGTGCAGATATTACTCCAGAGATCACAGATTTCATTAAGAAGTATATCGAAAATATCAACTATCATCACTGACTTGCATATGCCTAACCTTACAACAGCTGTTAAGAATGCTTTCAATAAAGACAAATTGTTTACTTTTAAATTTGTTGGTTTGAATAAGTATGGGTATATGTATTCAAACGATCCATCAAAACCCAGCAGAAAATCCTTATGGATTCTAGAGACGTTCCAGAATTCATCAATATCAATACTAAAGATGATGGTACTGTAGATATTGCATATAAATTAGCTAATAATACGCTGATGATAGAATCACAAACAAGTATGATTTAGGAGGACACTAATGTTTATTACTAAAACAATCCGTACAGGAAGTCTCTTGATATGGCTACTGTAATTGAATCTTTTTGAATGCTGATATGGAAAACATGCTTGCTATGGATTTCCTTTGCTACATCATCTTCAAGATGAATACTTCGGTGAATCCGCCTGTAATTGCTAACGAAGCTACATTCGAAGAAATCAAAAATAAAACTTTCTGATATCGTTAGTATGCACTTACTCGTCTTCGTGCTTATGGTTCTGCTTGCATAGAAGCAGAAAAAGCTACTAAGGCCGCTAAAGCAAAAAGTAACTTCCAAAAACGAAGATGCTATTGACTTCGAAGCATTCATGGAAGCTTCTGTAACGAAAAGCATTATCTCTACTACTACAGCTAAATTGAAATCTGCTGTAGATGAAGCTTGAAAGCTTTGAATGGTATTGCTAAAGGTGTTAAAAATGCTAAGATTTAGCCACATACATCAGCACTAAATGTGCAGCTTGAAAAGAGTTCATCTCTTCTAAAATCTTCTAAAAATGAAGATGTGAATTATCATCTACTCTGAAGCTGGTGATGCAACGACCATCGACAAACTTTTTAGGTGCTATCCGTATGGCATGACAAATGTACTAGCCTTGTGGTGCTGCTGGAAAAAGCTAAAGGCATGTTGTTCTGTAAAACCATTTGCTTCCAAAATGTCTCCATAAAGCATATGCTGCTGTAGTAACTCTTTATCAACAAAGCTACTCAAAAAGTACAGTAATCTCTCTATTAAGTTCTAATTGAGGTGATATAATGGATACTTACATTTTAGATTCCATTATCGAGTCCTGTGAGGGAAATGAGCAATCTTTCCTCCAGGAACTTATACACTGAATCTTTCGATATGGACAAAATCAGAGCTGCTATTTATCGTGTATATACGAAGGATTAAGTATTATAAGAAACTTCTTCTTAATGCTGAGTTTATCAATAAACTCTCGTAATGGTCGCATTAAAAATTAATGAAAAAATCTGCGTAATGCGTATTGATATCGACCACATCAAAAGAAATGCCAATCGTTGGTAAAAGTGACTGAAAAATTCCTGATATTTTATTTGATGAAACTTATATGAGAAGATTGAATTTCTATATCGATAGAGATGCCAATTTCTCTTCTGTAGGTGCATGAAGATTATATCACTTTCATGAATAATAATCCTGATGCTAGTTTACTAAGAATTGCTAAAGCTGTTAAAACAGCTTGTGAAGAAAATTCAAATTCAAAAGAACTAGAAGAAAAGTTATTGCTCCTGCTAAATTTATTAATCCTAAGAATAAAATTATTTTTATTATGGTTCTTTCCGTCGTATTGTTGGTGATTATCTTACTGCATGTGATGATATCAACGAATTAATGCGTACAAATTAAACAGTATTGAATCCATCGATATTAGCTCTGATGCTAGCTACTGAGAATACTACAATGCTATTGTGGTCTATATAATACTTATCGTACTGAGTCTTATAAATACTTCCAAAAATATTATCATTCCTTAGCTGGTATGGTAATATCTTGTGTGGTAGCATTAGAACACTTTGTAGATGTATTAGAAAAACTAGGAAGGAGAGGAGAACCAATCTGATGGAACAATTAATACTCAGAAATCGAGGCTACTATTAGGTCTATTGAAAGAAATATTCTAATCGTAACTCTCGATGGTGCTAAGACTGCTATGGCACAACCTAAAGATGGTAATGACTACCGTCTTCCTTTGTAAAACAATATCTTTACAATAACTTTTGCTAAGATCTCCAATGACTTAGCTTTGGGAGCCGATGCTCAAAAATACTGCGTAGCTACTATTGATCAATTGGTAGACTATTGCGGTGTCTGTAAAAGGTGCTAATAATGACCAATTACTTAAATTAAATTCTGGCATTCTGTAATGATGAAACTTCTGTTTTGCTATGACTAACATGCTATCAATACTTTTGGTAAAGAATTGAACTCTAAAAATCACAACTCTCAAATCTCTGGTTTTTACTGCTCATGAAGCAAAAGAGATATCACTGATGACAAATTAGAAATAATTCACCGATAAAATGGAAAAAGCTTACTCCAGATGGTGTAAATAAAACAAATCGTTCAACGTGCTACTGATGCTACAAAGAACTTCATATGAAGATCGCAAGTGAAAGAATGATCAAGTTAAAGATATCTACAACAAAGCTAAAACTGAATTAGATAAAGCTGCTACTGAAGAAGATGCGGCTAAAAGTAGAATCTGTAGCTAAATTACATTTAACTCGAATCAAAGGTCGTACTAAAGGTGTAATGGAACTTAGTAGAAAACATCTCTGAACTCTGCTATTAAAAATGATATTCCTCATTTGAAAACAGCTGAAGGTGAACTTTGTAATGGAAAACGTAATGGAAGATGCTATGGCTATTTATGCTGTTATGGAAGCAATGAATATGTATGGTTTAGTTGATATGAACCGTCCATTCGTTGATTCTGATTGTAGCCTCTGTCTAAGTAAATAATTTTGTAGAAAATACCCCTCATCCAATATTGGATAGAGGGATTTCTTTTGCATTTTAGAAAGAAAAACAATAATTGTATTTTCTCCAACCACATAGATGTTATATAATTGGTTAATATTACGACTTCTGTAATATTATTTAGATTGATAGATCTGGATCTTGCTGCAAGAGATTCATCGAATGCTTTAACGACAGCAGGAGTGATATAATTATAAAGTTCTATTTTGGTCTTCACCATTTACTTTTACCTTCAAAACGTTTTAAAGAAGGTTTTTCGTAAAACTAGTTTAATAGACATGTCATCATAGTTAGTTAAGATACTGAAAACTAGAGATATAGCTTCCTAAACCTTCCGTTTTTGTGTTATTACACACCTTTTGTAATAATTCATCACAAAAGAACTTTGTGTCTATAAGTATACTACGAACTGTGAGAATATCTACAATCTAGTTCATTATCGATATAATAATAATCATTTTTACTATGCATTGATATTATTTCTCCATCACCAAAATCTAATGTCACCGTCATAACTACTTGCTATAGAATCATATTGCTTATGAGTTTGTAAGCATATTTAGGAAAGTCTATCCTAATTTCTACTCTAGTAAAACTGAATACTCATCTTCACAGTACCAGATACAACCAATCTATCATCCAACCATAGGTTAGAGTTGGACATATCATATCATTTCTTTCCGATATTATCCCAGTCTGGTTTGCTAAGTGGTGCATGTACACCTAATTCAGCAAGATATGTATCAACTGCATTGAAATATGAAGGAGTTTTTAAAGAAAGTAGAGTATTTGACTCATACATGGAGTATAGATTACATGATTTAACCAATCAAACTCTTCGGTTGTGGTTAAACGTCTCATAAATCCATTATCTTCAGTACTAGAAGGTGAATAAACATGAAACGAAGTTACTATTAGCCATAGCCATGTTAGCTAAGTTCTGTCTATTCACTAGTCTGAAGCGTGGACGAGGCGATCCTTCAGGAACTCTCTATAAAACTATAAATATTGTACTATATTCGAGGAGTTTCTCTCATAGTATTATAGTTAGATATGATCGTATGCGATTTAGCATGAGTCAAATGTAAATGATCATACAACCATTCCAATCGTTCGTTATAATCTTTTGAATATGGTCAAATTTGGCTGAATATTCATTAGCCTTCTGTTGTCTTGTTTTTCACGCATGATTTAGTCCTATTTAATAAAATAATAATTATTTTATAATATTTCATCTAATTATAATTTTGTCGAGTCTTAAAATCAATATTGACAATTATCGATCAATCGTGGAAACCACCATATTGGACAAGTTTATTGTATACCCATTGGTTTAATTCACCAGCGATGTTAGACAAGAACATGTTAGCTTTATTTGTAATAAGAACTTTGTATAAAGTCATGTACGTCCGATATCAATTTCGGAGAAGGACTACCGCACATATTAGACAAGTAATCCATAAGAGTATTATTAGACAACACAGTTACGTCTAAGTTAGCATGTGAAGAGTCATTCATAGATATCAGCCATTACACTATATAAGTCTTTGACTGTCATATTTACTCGACTTCGGTTGGAATATTGAATAGGACCCATTTGCCTTCACCACCTTTATTGATAGATAGTGAAGTAACTCATACCTAGGTCAATATTAAAGAAGCCACGGTAGAAACAACGTATCATAAATGAGCACTCGTATGTATTTGCACCTGTTGCTCTAGAGCAGCTAAACAAATTACATGGATTAATGGTACAATAACGTTTTAGCATACACTTAAGTTATCACAATCTGGTGTCATGAATCCTAGATATATTATAATCTTTAGAGAACTGAGAATCTGCCCAGATTTCTGGGAATCTCATTTTAGAACCTCTCGATGATTGCACCCATACCACTTAATAAAAGAACCAAGTATACCATCGGAACCACTGCTACCATTACTAGTTACCAAAAGAACTTACCAAGAGTACCATCACCAGATGCTTTTGTCTTTTTGACCAGCCATGGTCATATCATTCTTACCAAGTAAGCTACCACCAAGACCAGTTGTGGCACCCATTAAGAATTGCATTTCACGCATCTTATCAGAGATGCCATTAATCTTATCAGCTAATTGTGTTTTAGTAGTTTTCATTACTGAAAAAGATTCGGATACTGGTTATCAGCACTAAGATAGAAACACATAGCATTTCTATAAGATAATGTACCAGTAATTGAGTTATCACCAACTTTTTGCCAGTCGTAAGCTCTAAGCTTAGCTGTTCCACCACCTTTAGCAGATGTAGGATTTCAATATCGTCTACTTTCATTAATACTAGCAGCGATATGACATAAAGTATTTACGTAACGATTGAATAACCAACCCAGTCAGCATAGAAGTTATAATATTGACCTGAGATTCTTTAAGTACAGATTTCAAAAGTATTTCTTTCATTCTCATCTGCACCAGCACCTTTCAATACTTCACTAATAACACTTTTCTTTTGGTCATCAGTAAACTTAGCCATAAATTTAGCATTACCTGGAATTATAGTTAATAATGGTGCATACGTGCCACAATCTTTTCAGCATAAGTTTGACCGAATGTAATGAATGGGTTTGGACCTTGATCTGAGTATCAGGATTTTGGTCTAATCTCATATCACAATATCAGTAAACTGATAAGGCATACCAAATACACCTTGTAAGTTTTTGATATTCATTGTATTTAATTCTTTAGCCAATTTCTGATTATGATCTTGGAATGCATATCGTACAGCATTTAAAGCAGAATCAAGAATAGTTTTTAGTTTTCTTTATTCTTTTTCATACTTCAGCTTGTTGAGCTTCTTTCTCTTTCTTATTGGCGTCTGTTTCGCCAGCTTTTTTATTAGCATCAGCTTCATCAGTTTTACCATCGAAAGTTTGAAGACTAAATCCAAAATCACTTTCTTTAACTAAATTATCAGACTCAATATCATCGATACTGAATTTGTATTTTTACCATCATATACAGTATAAACACAATCAGGATTCCTAGTGATATTACTGATTACATAATTAACTGGTACAGTTCCATTATGAGTTTGAACTGATTACCGTTTAAATCCGTTGATAAATTTATCATCAGATTTCAAAGTGAAATAATCACCTATCTTGATCCCAAGAGAACCAAGTTTGTAATCTTCGATTATATTTAATCTATTATTTAGATAAGTATTAATCCAAAGCCCACTATACCAGTATTAGTCTCTGTACATAATACTAAGTGTACCTACTTCTTCTATAAGTCTGCAAATCCATCCGTTTCTGTAACTGGTATACTACATTGGCATTTAAAAGCACAATCATCCATGATTAGATGGTTCTCTTTTAACATAAAAGTATTTTGCCATTTAATTATCACCTCTCATTTTCTTTAATCTTTTATATAAGATGCTCGGGTAGAGTAATATTACTCTACCCGATTTCTCATCTTAAAGAATTATTTTTAGCAATTTTGAGCATATCAGAAACGATTTGAACCATACTGTTTGTCGAATGTATCAGACATACAGCAGCTTGAGCTACAGGAGCAACTACAGCTGTTTGAGCAACTGGAGTTCCACCATTAGCAGCTTGAGCAATAGCAGAAATCACCTTGAACCATATATAGCAATATTATTGCTAGTAGAGCTCAGAGACTAATCATAGTATCTACTTTTTGTTCACTGTTACTAGTAATCGCTGTGTTTTGTTGAACAACAGAACAATTGAGCACGAATTTCTTGATAGTTGAAGAGCTACCGTCGATGTAAGGTTTACGGGCTATTATTAGCTTGATAGAGTCAAGTACTTTAGATCTACCAAAGTAAACTCATGACGTCCAAGTTTAGATCTACCAAACTTACCTACGACTGCATTTACCCTTGACTCGTGTTGTGAAGTACTCACCGCCATAGCAGCTGTTTCTCCGCAGATGTTGTTTGAGCGATCTTTGGAGCAAATGCTACTGACCAGCACCACCTGTACCAATGTAACCCCATACTTTATCAGCACCCCAAGTAGCCTGCAGTGTCAGCATGGAATACTATATTTCTGGAAGAGGAGTTACTCCACATACCACCTTTGACCATCCATTACGATAGCGTGGGCCAGGTTCTATCCATACTACCATCTGTATCTACTAAGCCAATGTCACCAGTAACTGCACCTTTGATCAGAGATTTCAGAGACCAGCTTGTTGAGCTTCTTTCATTGCATCAGGAACCCAAGTATTAATTGGATTGATATTAGCATGATTCAAGAAGTCATTTGCCCAAGCAGTACAACCTGTACACCATAACCAGACCGTTTCTCTAGTACGAGCCCAAATTGATAGCTTGTTGGATATTAGGCGTAGAGGACATACCAGCACCGGAGTTGCCTCCACCTAAAGCACTTTTTGACTTTATCTTTGCAGCACCAATTAAATCACTAAATGGATTACTACCAAAGATACTGGAGAGTTTTTGACCGATAGAGAATTGGAAAGAGCTTTAAATGCACCCACCGATAGGACCCATAGCCGCATCTAAATCTAGTCTTAACTGCGTTAAGATATCAAAAGATACCTCACCATATTTAGATTCTGCCATATTTACCTAATCCGAAGCTATTTATGCATTATCTAATTCATCATTGTTGATCAAAATACCGAATAAGCTAGAGTTTCGATTATTGGCACCACCCTTAGAAGATGTACCAACAACACCACCAGAAGAAACGTTATCGTTAGAACCAGCAATTGCACCATCACTAGCATAAGCTTCTTCAGCCCGAGTCTAAAACTGTTGTTGAATTGCGTCACGACTATCGTTAGAGATTTCATAGTCTTTATGGAATAGAATGCGGCATCAGATGCACTAGCACAGTTATTCAATTGATTAGTAAGACCCATGTTATTACATTCTTGAGCAATGTAAGAACATTGTACACTGGATCTGATGTGGACTTACCATTGGCTACAAAGTCTACCAAGCTCGTTGACGACTTTATACCAGTCCATTGACATAAACCATAACCAGTAGAACTCGTTTACGCTAATTTCTGGAGCAGTGCCACTACCTTCAACGATATTAGGAGTCAATCTAGATTCTTGCGTCATGTCACCTAAGATACCACAAGAAGCAATCTTATTGAAACCTTAATTGCATGCATTTGAAGAAGTTGAGGACCAGCACCACCAGCACCTCTACCGAACTTACCACGACCTCCCTAACGAGGAATGAATGCTTTACCCTATACCCTATAGGAACTCTCTCTGATAAGACGCTTTATATCTACCCCATTTACCTCTACCGTATTTAGACTTAACATCAGCATCTGCTTTGATTTGAGATTGAGGACGAACTTTAGGTTTAGCTGTAAATTGCAATAGAAGATTTATTCAATACGTCAGTAGTTTTGTAAACCTTATTAGGACCATCAGATTCCGAGTCTTGGATAATAATATTACCTGATCATCGAAACCTCGTAGCTGTTAGCATAGTGAGGACCAGGACCATAAGGATTGCTATCACTACAGCATTATCTTGACCCATCAATACAACAGGATATCCTTTTCTTAAGGCTACTACTATAGTTTTGTTATTATTAGAAATATCAGAACTATTTGCACCGAGTTGTTTAAATAAAGAACCAAAGAAGCCTGGGCTTAGTACCGCCATCTTTTTCTTTATAACTTATTCATTAATGCATATGTAGCAGCTGCTGTAATAGGGTACACTACCGCTAACGCTGCAATAGCATTGAGCCGACCTGGACCACAACCAGAGTCTGCCATAGTTTTGATTTTTTCGATCGTAAGAAGCGTTGTAAGACATTTTGATTTCAGGATTCCAACTGAGAGCAAAGTCTCCATCACTTAATACACCACCGACCATATTTTAGATCTACCTGCTTTACTCCTCGACCAAAGACAAAGTTCTTAGTACTAGTCACTAAATTACTAGCACCAGTTGTAACAGTATCCCTAAGCTGCACCTGCAGCTACAATGTCCAATGCAGTAGCTGTTTTGGAATAGACTCTTACCTTTTATCGAATAGTGTTTTGCACTCATTCTGATATCTCTTGGTGAGAAGGTAATTTTACTTACGAATTTTGCCATAAGTCGGATGCAGACTTGTATAAAACCTTGAATTTGCACCAGCAGAGTTCCAAGCCACTTAGTTAATGCTTCTGACCTATTTTAAGCCAGCATTAACTGTATCAGATAGTCTTTTGAGCAGTGACACAGTTTGTTTTACAGTATCAGATACAGCTGTTGCAGTATCGCTGATGCTGTAGTATAAAGAACTACCAAGTTCGTAGCTTTATCAGTTACGTAATGGAGCCAGTAGCACTACTATTGGATATAGTCTACTTCATTTTGAATTGCACTACCAGACAGCCTTTATCATCACCCATTTAAGTATCAGCTTTACTTCACTCATCCATTGCCCAGCGGCACTTGCTTTTATTGCCTAAGTATTGAAGGTTATTGGAAATACCATTCTAATCCATTCAACGTTATTTCTCAACGTTAGAAACGTAGCAATTTCATTTTGAATAGGAATCAGCAATACCAGATGCAGGATCATTATCGCTGAAGATGCTTTGCCGATAGCGATGATATCACCACCGTCATCAAACCAAACTCAAGAATGGAATAGTATAGCCATTGCATTAGTAATACCCATCATGATCTTTTGACAGTTGTAGTTTTTAGCATCTCTAATTGGGTAGATGCTGATTAGACCAACCTTCATGAATGAATAAGCACAAGCACTTTCACAGCAATTACTGTACCTAAAGGACCTGCAACAATAGCAGCTATTTGTTTAGGGGCTTTACCAGCAGCTTTCTTCAATACAGCAGAGAGGAAATCTTTTCGACGATAGTAGCAGCAGAATTTGTTAGCTGATCAGCTAATTTCACCAGAATAAATGTAGATGCTTTATCCATGATCTTTTTAAGTGTATCTTTAATTACACTTACAGCTTCTTGGACCTTAGCACCGATGTTATCAGCAACGCTACTTACAGCACTACTAATACCAGCTGCTTTAGTTGACGACTTTTTCAGCTGCCATTTATAGCACCTTTAGCTTTATCTAAACCAGCCGCAGCATATTTACTAGCTCTAGTTTCTTTTAAACTAGCCCATTTATCGCCGAACCATTTACCAGCTCTTTCTGTTAAAGTAGGTTTTGGATTTTTCACCTGGTTTTAGGAGGTTTCGTAGGGTCTCCACCTTTGTTACCGCCTATTAAACCACCGATACCACCAGCAAGAGCACCCAATAAACCGCCTTTACTGCCACCTAAGGAGTCATCTCCGCCTTTGTTGCCACCCATTAAACCACTGATACCACCTAGGGCTTTAGTGTTTTCAGCACAATACGAAGATATTCTTTAGATTCTTGACGATCAGTATCTTCTTCACGAAGTTTCAGATATCTTTATTTTCTGCTGTATCATCCAAACTCATTGTACCAGTTTGTATTAAGTTTATAAGTTTTGAATACCATACTTGGTTGGAACTGTTTCAATATTCTTCTTCTTACCTTTTTCATCTAACTTAGCAGAGTTTCTCCACCACCATTATCGATTTTAGATTTAGAAGAAAGATTTTGATAGCATCGTAAGCACCAGCTACTGTAGCTGTAGCACCCGGAGCTGGAAGAAGAAGCACCAGCTTTCTAAGAGCTTTACCGGCTAATGAACCTAAGCTTTTAAGTTTATCTGTAATACCGAAAGTATTATTAGCGGCAGAGATAACTGCTTTCACCTTTTAGATAATGCAGACAAACCACCTTTAAGAACTTTTACCAATACCTAAAGCAGTGTTTTTGGATAGTAGCATTACCATCATACAGACATAGCTTCTTTGAATTGGTTAAATTTCTTCTACTAGAATCAATAAGATTACTAATACCACTTTTTAGTTAAGCAGCAGCTTTAGATATACCATTGTGTAAAGCACTAGATGCTTTACTAGCATATTTAGTGATAGTATTTTTTAAGACGTCTTAAGAAACTACCACCACGAGGAACGGATTTTATATGTAATACTCATTGCTCAAACATGGAAGATACATATTGTTTATCATCATGTTCAGCGGCTTTTAACTATTTCATGGAAGTTAGGTAAATCGATAAGAAGTTCAACCCCAGATTGGGTATTAGTATAACCAAAGTCTAAGAATTGTTTGAAACATTTCTTAACTCTAGTAAATTTACCATTATCATATGATTCTACAGCAGAACGGTTATCTAATTGCATACCCATAGATACTAATTGAGTAGCGTAGTCTACATTACTCTTCATATTACCGATACCAGTAATATCTTTAGTAGTCAATGGAGTACCCGCTTTGTTTAGCAACCTTTGCATAAGTTTAGCATTAGCACCAGTAACTTTATTAGCAGCAAATAATGCTTCTTTGTTACCAGATAGGATTTGACCTTTATCAAGCATACGTTTAATATCGTTGAGCACCATGATGCTTTGCTTTAATAAATTTACGGATTCTTTGTTTATCTTTCTTGGACAAGTCAGACAAAACTCAAACCAGCAGTTGCAACAAATCCAGCGATATCAGAATCACGTTGTACATCTGCAGCGGCAGTACCAGCAGCTACAACTGAATTGACCATAAACGCAGATTTATCCATAGCATTTGTACTAGAAATGTCTGCATTAGCAGTGAAGCTAATTTATCTGCACCCATACCATTAGTTTGTTTAGTAATATTTTTGATTTCATCTTCAGTAAGTTTCTTTGATCAGAGACAAAGCTGCTATTAATTGGTTATTAATGAGCATAGCTTTATATGATATTATCTAAAGCAATATTTGTAACAGTAGTTGGGTCATGTTTCTGGAGTGGTTGCTTCGTCTTCTTTACTAAATCACGTTTTTCTAATTCAGACTTAGTGCATTTCCATCATCCGTTTAAGGTTCTTGGATCTGACATATCCACACCCATCTCTTCGAGAGTTGAGCTGATATTTGTCTGCATTAGCAGCGTGCTCATCGAATTTTTTGACGTTCAATGATCTTAGAACGGATTTCTTTGATCATTTGACTCTTCATTGCATCAGGCATATCACTTAATTGGATAGCTTTTACTGCATTTTCTAAGTCAGCTTGATCGCTTGGATTGAATGGCTTTCTTAATAGCTTTACCAACACTCAGCACTTACACCTTTCCTCAGATGCAATTTCATACATCCATGCTAATGCGCAGCTCGTTTTTGTTTCATTTGACGAGAGTTACCACGAGCATTTTGGAGTAATGCTAATTGTTGTTCTAATTGGTCTTTTATCAGCACCAAACGATCTTTTCATCAAAAACCAGCGCATGTTATAATCAGTAATACCTTTGACCTGCCATGAAGTTCATACGTTCTTGAGCTGTCGCGTCATCAGCCTACCCTTTTTGGATAGTCTTAACACGAAGCTTGTCACCATATTGACCAACTTTATCCATTACTTTTGGATGCAAGTTTACAGGAACACTGATTACTTTACTAATAGCACGTTGAATAGGACCAGAGGATACTAATGCACCAGTTAAACCAACCATTGAATATGGAGCAGGAATACTCATGCATAAGCTGCAGCTGCTGCTGCTCTGAACTTACCAATCTTTACTACCAGCTAATTGTTTAGCCATATATTTCATCTTGGTTAGAACTAAATTGGGATTTAACAGTGTCAGACGATATTATCAAACATATCACCCACACCATGTTTTACCAGTTGTTTAAGTGGTTTAAATGCACGTTCAATGGATTGAAGATCTATCCTTCATGTATTTTTCTAAACGATCATGGAATCCTTCCATACGTTCTCTCATAGGATCGACTACATTTTCGTTTTTAAGTGAGTTTAATACACCACCAACATGTTTACCAGGATTTTTAGGATCTTCTTTACCTAAGATCATTTCTTTGAATTTATCAGTAGTAGAAGCAAAGCTCAAACCACCACCAATTCAGCACCACCTACAGCACCAAATGGACCAGCAATAGCTGCACCAGCTAAACCACCGATACCATACACACGGCTAAACCGAGCCCATATGCTCAGATAAGAACTTTTTGCATTTTGGGTCTTGTCTTGCCTTAGCCGCAAATAAATAATCTCTAACTTCTTGGTTGTTTTAGCAATGCTCAGCACTACCAGCTAATGCTCAGGAATTGGTCCTAATCCGTAGCAGCACCTAAAAGCACCACCAACGATACCGTAAGACTTAACGTCTTTTAGCAGTAGCACGAGCATCTTCTTGATTTCTGGTCTATCTAAGAAACCGCCTTTACGATTACCTTGTTCATCAAGTTGATCGATAAAGCATTTCTTGAACACGTCCATGTTCCAATCACAACCGGCCAGCACCCAATGCACCACCAGTAAGTACACCCATAGGTCCGCAGATACCATCAATCCAGTAAGACCACCATAGACTGCACCTTTCACCAAAGACTTCTGGAGCTTGCTTTTAAAGTCCTCCATAGCTGCTTTGATATTATCTGGCATTTTATCAACGATAGCATGCACTCGCTAAAGATACTTTCTATTAGAGCACCATTAACTGCTACCAGGACTATCATCACAATTTTATCTATCTTAGTACCAGAAGCGAAACCACCCAATTTACCAAGACCATATTGTTTAGCAGCATTGATAACTTTCTGTTCATTAGCTAGAGTCTCTAGCTACTAGCTTTAGCGATATCTGGATTGAATGGTTCATTGTAGATGGGATTACTGCCTCACCTTTTGGAGAGTGCATATAAACCAGTCTTTCAGTGATACATCTATCACCACGCAGTACGTCCGCCACCAAAGAGACCACTATTCCACTACTCTTGATTTGATATCGAGAATACATTGCTAAAAGCACTAGTAACACTGCCAGCAATGTTACACACACTACCTTTTAACTCTATTCTAATCTTACCAACTGTAGGGAAAATGCTCAACAATAAGATCTACTGTTGTATTTAATGGTCCTAATACATCTCATTTAAGAATTTTACAAAAATCATCAAATGTATTACGAGCATAATAAGACATGGTATTGAAGAAAGCTCTTTAATAGGTTTACCATGCATCTTTCAAGTTAGCTTCATGATCAAAGAAGAAACTTTCGATAGAACCATTAACGGCATCTACCATACCAGCAAGTATTTTTAGTAGGGTCTGTCTCTCAAAGATCTAGTAAGGCACCGATAGCAAGACCAGCTTTATCCATCTTACCTTTTACTATCTTCTTCATCTTTTCAGAGAAGCTACCACCTTTGGCATTGTTGTATTTATCCTTTAATCCTTCACCCCCAACCATCATAAGCAAATTCCAAGACCATCTTTCCTTGCATGTTGAGTAAAGCACCAAGTCTACCAACACCTCTTACATTAGCTGCCGAACCTGTTGCTCTACCTTTACACTATTTCTACGTCTAACATCTTCTGCAGTAAGGACGAGGGAAACTTCTAAAACCAGCATCGGCTGCTGACGTTTGTTCTTTGTGAAGTCCTCTCGTGCATCTTTAGCTGCAGTTGTAAAACTATTCCAGTAGCGTTATTTACGCCTAGAGTTAGGAAGAAGATTTAGCATGAGCTGGAACGAGCTTTAGTTGACTCCTCCACCAAATCCAGTACCATTACTCTCAACATAGGTACGGATAGCGAGTGTAAAAGTACCACGGGATATGCTTTTAGCCACTTCCTGGAATCCTCTTCCAATAAATCGGAGATCTTTGGAAATATCCCTCTTAGATTAGAACTACCTTTGAATGCAATCTTCGTTATTGTGCATTAAATCAACACCACGGGCATTATTGCCT